>Ga0209158_1000206_pt1 | contig 46363 bp, 40 predicted proteins | sample GraSoiAngelo_140_FD_185897 | JGI IMG/M metagenome (GOLD analysis project Ga0209158, IMG submission 185897) | Grasslands soil microbial communities from the Angelo Coastal Reserve, California, USA - 14_0929_12_30cm (SPAdes) (version 2) | ecosystem: Environmental > Terrestrial > Soil > Grasslands ...
CGGACTACTACAAGGCCATCGGGCAAGGTGGCGGGGCACAGGTCGTCTTCGTCAAGGTGCACCAGTCCGAGCGGCCGTGCCAGTGCCCCGGCCATGAGGCGCTCGAGCGTCAGCGACAAGGCGTACCCGACGTCAAGAGCGCCTGAGGGGGGCGGCTCATGGGCGGCGAGGCCGTGGGCGCCTCCCGGGCGAAATCTTCCGGATGACTTCGAGACCTTCAAGATCCTACCGTCGCGACGGCGGAAAATCCCACGACTAGTGCGACTGCGACACGCTGGCCTCATCGAATAGGCCCAGCTGCCGCTGCAGCGCGCGGGAGAAGCGCCTTGGGCGGCCCGGGACCGGCGGGCGTCGGCCTCTGCATTATCTCGCCAGCCGAATTCCGATAAATCGCTACTCGAGCAACGCCCGTTTCTGTTATGCCCGTGGTTATGCCCGCGACGGGCTGAAATCCACCCCAAACCGCCCCACGCCAGCCAAACGCTGAAAGAAAACCACATCATCCTGACGATTAAAAGTCAGGTGCTCTACCAACTGAGCTAACGGCTCGTGCCGAGCGCACCGAGGCGATTCTACCGCGCTTTGCGCCCGGCGGGCTCGGGGGTGCCAGCGGGCGCGCGCAGGAAGGTCAGCACGCCGACGACCGCATAGCCACGCGCGCCGAGCTGGGCGTCGATCGCGCGCTGGGCGCGGCGCTCGCTCCGACGGCGCTCGGCCGTGCGCCGGGTGGGCCGACGCCGGCGACGCTCCCGCACGCGACGGTCGAGGACGATCTGCACGGTGTCGTCGTTCTCGAAGGTGCGTCGAAGCGAGTCGTAGAGCGCTCGGCGCTGGCGCCCGACGATGAAGAGCAGCCGATGGGTCCGTGGCGGCGACACGCTAGACGAGGCTGGACCGGACCGAGGGAAACCAGCGCAGCAGCGGCGACTCTTCGCACAGGATCGTCTCGTCCCGCTGGGCACCGGTGGAGATGAGACAGAACGGTACACCCTCCAGCTCCTCGAGCCGCTCGATATAGCGGCGCGCCTTCGCCGGCAGGTCGGCCTCGTTCCTGGCGCCGATGGTCGAGGCGCGCCAGCCCTCGATCTCCTCGTAGACGGGCTCGGCCGCGGCCACGACGGTCTCGTCCTCGGGGAACTCCGTGAGGACCTCGCGACCGTGCCGGTAGGCGACGCAGATCTTCACCGTCTCGCACTGGTCGAGCACGTCGAGCTTCGTGAGGGCCACGGTGTCGAGCCCGTTGATCCGCACTGCGTAGCGCCCCACGACAGCGTCGAACCAGCCGCAGCGCCGCGGCCGCCCGGTGGTGGAGCCGTATTCGTGGCCGCGCGCGCGAATCGCTTCGGCGAGCGGCCCCGACATCTCGGACGGGAACGGCCCGGCGCCGACGCGCGTCGTGTAGGCCTTCGAGACGCCGAGGACGCCGTGAATCCGCGTGGGTGGCACGCCGGTGCCGGTCGCCGCCCCGCCGGCCGTCGTCGACGACGAGGTGATGTACGGGTACGTGCCGTGGTCGATGTCGAGCATCGTCGCCTGCGCGCCCTCGAAGAGCACGCTGTAGCCGCTCTCGATCCAGCGCGAGAGCAGGAGCGCCGTGTCGGTGATGTAGGGCGCCAGCCAGCCGGCGTAGCGCAGGTACTGGTTGAGAATCTCCTCCACCGAGAAGGTCTGGGCGTCATAGATCTCGCGCAGGAGCCGGTTCTTCTGCGCGACGTTCAGCTCGAGCTTCTCACGGAAGAGTTGCTCGTTGAGGAGGTCGGCCATACGGATCCCGACGCGCGCCGCCTTGTCCACATAGGCGGGTCCGACCCCCTTGCCGGTAGTGCCGATCCGCCGCTTGCCGAGCTTGGCCTCCGAGGCGCGGTCGAGCGCCGGGTGGTAGGGCATGATCAGATGCGCGTTCTTCGAGATGAAGAGGTTGCCGTCGAGCGTGACGCCGCGCTGCACGAGCGATTCCATCTCCTCGATCAGCGACCCCGGGTCGACGACGACGCCGCAGCCGATGACACAGCGACAGCCGGGGTGGAGGATACCCGACGGGATCGTGTGCAGGACGTACTTCTCGCGCCCGGCGACGACCGTGTGGCCGGCGTTGTTGCCGCCGGCGAATCGCGCGACGACGTTCACGTGGGGCGCGAGGATGTCGACGATCTTCCCCTTGCCTTCGTCCCCCCACTGCGTGCCGACCACTACGATGTTAGGCATGGCCCACTCCCCTGAAGAAGCGTCCGGGCTCCGCCAGGACTTCCGCCACGGCCAGGACGCGCTCGGAACCGTCCGCGAGGTCGAGCGCAAGGATCTCCTCGGGCTGCGTGCGCGGGCTCCCGACGACCAGGACGTGGCGCACGCGCTGCGCGCGCGCGTAGTCGACCGACTCCTCGAGCCCGCGACTGATGATGTCGCGCGCAACCGAGGCCCCCGTGTCGCGCAGCCGCCGCGCGAGCGATAGCGCCGCGGTCTTGTCTCGCGTGAAGTCGATGATGAAGACGTCGGGCCCCGACAGCGCGACGGCGATACCCTGCGCCTCCATCACTGAGAGGACGCGGGCCACGTCGAACGCGAAGCCGACCGCTGCGCAGTCGTAGCCGAAGCGCGCCAGCATGTGATCGTACCGCCCGCCGGCGGCGACCGATGCGCCGAAGCCCGACACGTAGGCCTCGAAGTAGGTCCCGGAGTAGTAGTCGAAGCCGCGCACCTCGCCCAGGTCCAGGAGGGCCGCGTCGGCGAGCCCGTAGATCGTGAGGAGCCGGTACACCTCCGCGAGGTTCGCCAGGGCCTTCGCCGACCGCTTGTTACGCGCGAAGCCCGCGGCGCGGTCGAGCACGGCCTCGTGACCGAAGAGCGAGGGCAGCGCCAGCAACGCCTCGCCGACGTGCGCGGCCGGGGCCAGGTCGGTCACGGTCCGCTCCAGCGCGGAGGCGTCCTTGCGCGCGAGCGCCGCCCGGAGCTCGCGCACGCGCCCCGGCTCAGCGCCTGCCTCCTCGCACAGCCCGCGGAAGAAGTCGGGGTGCCCGAGGTCGATCTGGAAGCGTTCGAGCCCGAGCGCGCGCAGCCCTTCGATGGCCATCGCGATGATCTCGGCCTCGGCCTCCGGCTTCTCGAGCCCGATCAGTTCGACGCCCGCCTGGTAGAACTCGCGGTAGTGCGCGATCTGCGGCTCGTCGTAGCGGAACACGTTGGTGACGTAGGCCAGCCGGACAGGCTTGGGCTCGTCCCGGAGCCGCGTCGCCACGATGCGCGCGATCTGCGGCGTGATGTCGGCGCGGAGCGCGAGCATTCGGCCCGTCTCACGGTCCACGAGCTTGAACATGTTCTCCTGGACGCTCTCGTCGGTGCCCATTGCGAGCACGTCCGCGTACTCGAACGTGGACGTGACGATCTCGCGGTAGCCCCACCGCGTGAACACGTCGAGCAGCCGTGCTTCGACGTGACGCTTGCGCGCCGCCTCGTCCGGCAGGTACACGCGGGCGCCCTTCGGGAGCTGCGGGTGAAGCGGCCTCATCGTCCCGGGATCCGCGAGGCCGGCTCGCACCATGGGTGGTCTGCCACGGGTGCGTGGGGCCTCATCGCTCGAGCGCCTCGAGGTGGGCAAGCGTGTTCATCCGGTGCACCGTCGCCCAGCCGGGCTCGTACTCGATCTCGGTGATCCCCGCGGGCGCGGCGTCCACGGTCCAGAGGCGCTCGTGACCGAGGCCGAGCGCGTCGAGGACGACGAGCCGGATCACGACCGCGTGGCTCACGAGCACGACCGTCTCCCCGTCGTGCGCCTCCAGGAGCTCGCGCACGCCGGCCGTCACGCGCGCACCGACCTCGCCGAGGGTCTCCCCGCCCCCGATGCGCAGGAGGTGCGGGGCCGCGCGCCAGCGCTCGTAGTCGTCGGGGAAGCGCGCGGCGACCTCCCCGCGGGTCAGCCCCTCCCACGCACCGAACGCCATCTCGCGAAACGCCGGCTCGGTCACCACGGGGAGCCGGTGGGGTCTGGCGATCACCTCCGCCGAGGCGCGAGCCCGCTCGAGCGGGCTCGCGTAGACCGTCGCCACGATCTGGGACGCCAGCGTGGTGGCGACTGCCTCGCACTGCCGGAGCCCCTCTGGGGCGAGCGGGACGTCCCGGGAACCCGCGAACCGCCGCTCGCGCGACCACACCGTTTCGCCGTGCCGTATGAGGAAGAGCCTGAGCTTGCTCACAACCCCGTCATTCTACCGCGGATCGGCCCACCATCAGGCGGGCGGTTCGCCGGACAGGACGACGCCGAACTGGCGGGCGAGGTGCGCTGCGAGTCTGACATACTTCTCGACCCGGAGGGTCCGGAAGAGGTCGTGCGCGGCCCGGAGGTTCGTCACGAGCGCCTCACGGTTGCCCTGGAGACGCGCCAGCGAGGCGAGGTCGAGGTAGGTGCGGCCGAGCTCGTACCGCGAGCGGATGGCCGCGAAGGTCTCCCGCGCCGCGGTGAGATGCGCCTCGGCCTCGGCGTAGGCGCCGCGCGCTTGGGCGATCCGGCCGAGCGTCTGCTGAGCCCAGCCGAGGCCCGTGCGAAAGTTCGCCTCGCGCGTGATCACCAGCCCCTGCCTGGCGAGGTCCGTGGCGCGTTCGAGCTGGCGCTCGCGCCGACACGCCTCGGCGAGGATCGCCGAGAACCATCCCTGGAAGGGGCGGTAGCGGAACTCCGTGAACTGCTGGACGGAACGCTCGAGGTGCGAAATCGCTGCGGCCGTGTCCCCCTTCTCGAGATACGCGTAGCCGAGGCAGCCCGCGGCGATCGCCCGCTCGAGAGGGTCGGGCGCTCGACGGAGCGCCCGCTCGCACGCCTCGATGCCAGCCTCGTACTCACCGACCGAGGCGTAGATGATTCCGCTCACCCAGGACGCGAACGATTGGAGCTTCGGGTCGCCGATGTCCTCGCCGATCGCGTGGGCGCGACCTTCGGCCTCGAGCGCGGACTCGAACTCCCCCATCTGGGTGTAGTTCAGTCCGACCATCCAGTAGGCGTGGCCGAGCCACCATCGCTCGCCTGTTCGCTCCAGCAGGGCAATCGCCTGGCGGCCGTGCTCGAGGCCCTGGTGCGCCTCGCCCGACAGCACGCTCTGGATCGCCAGGAGCGAGTGCGCCTTGCCCATGGTCGCCTCGTCGTCGCACTGCCTGGCTTCGGCGATCGCGCGCTCCGCGTTCTGGGCCGCCCGCTCGTACTGCCCGAGGAAGCTATACGTACGGCCCACGAGGAAGTAGTAGCGGCCCGCGAGGGCGCGGTCGCCCAGGCGGTCGATGCGCTCCTGATGCGGCAGGAGGAGGTCGAGGACCTCCTGGACACGCCCGAGGGCGGTTAGGGAGAATCCCTGGCGCAGGAGGAGATCGAAGAGTCGCGCGTCGCGCTCCGCCTCGGGCAGACGCCCCACGTGAGCGACGGCCTCCTGAAGCCCGTGCACGGCCTCCTCGTGCGCGTAGCTGCGCGCGGCGCGCTCGGCCGAGCGGGTCAGATACTCGACGGCCTTGGCGCTGTCGTCGGTCTTCGAGTAGTGATAGGCGAGGCTGTCGTACGCCTCCTCGAGACGCCCCCCGTAGAGCGTCTCGAGCGCGCGCCCGGCCGCGGCGTGGAGCGCGCGGCGCCCGGACTCGGGCAGGCTCGCGTACGCGACCTCCTGGATCAGCGCGTGCTTGAAGACGTAGACGGGCCCACCGGGTCGGCCTCGCTCGTACAAGAGCTCCAGGCGCGTGAGCTCGTCCAGGTGGGGCTCCAGCGGCCCTTCCCAGATCGCCGCGAGGAGCTGCTGCGAGAACTCGCGGCGCAGGAGCGAGGCTGTCTGGAGCAGACGCCGCGACTCCGCCGGGAGGCGGTCGATCCGCGCCTGCAGGAGCTCCTGGATCGTGTCCGGCACGGCCTGCGAGGGCTGGAGGTTCCCCTGCTCGGCGACCGCGCGGGACATCTCCTCGAGGAAGAACGGGTTGCCCTCGGCCTTGTCGAGGATCAGCCGCGTCAGTCGCTCGGGCAGAGGCGAGGACGGCAGCACCGAGCGCACCAGCTCGAGGCTCTCTTGATGTGAGAGCGGCTGGAGCGCGATCTGGGTCGCGTAGGACTTGTCCATCCACGGCGGGCGGTACCCGGGCCGGTAGATCGCGAGGAACAGAATCGGCGAGGCCGCGAGGTGCTCGACGAGGAAGGTGAGACAGTCCTCCGACGCCTTGTCGACCCAGTGCAGGTCTTCGACCACGAAGATGATCGGCCGCCGCCGGCCCCCCTTGAGGATCAGCTGGCGGAATGCGTCGAGCGTGCGCGCCCGCATCACCTCGTCGCTCAGCATCTCGAGACGCTCGGCTCCTTCCCGCACGCCGAACAGACGCAACAGAAACGGCGCCGCCTCGTCTGGTTCGATCTCCAGCTCACGCAGCCCCGCGTGGACCCGCTCCCGAACCCGCTCTGGCCCGTCGGCCTCGGTGATACGGAACGCGTGGCGAAGAATGTCGACGAGCGGGAGGTAGGGCACCGCGCTTCCGTACGACAGGCACCGCCCCCGCAGATACGTCACTTCCTCGCCGCGCAGCCGCTGACGCAGCTCGAAGACGAGCCGCGACTTGCCGATCCCGGCCTCGCCCACGATCCCGACCACCTGCCCGCGGCCGCGCGTGGCCGCGGCGAGCCGGCTCAGCAGGAGCTGGAGGTCCTGGTCACGCCCGACGAAGCGAGCCGGCCGCTGTCCGAAGCCGAGCCCGCGCCGTTCGTGGCCGAGGCGGTACACCCGGCCGGGCACGACGTGCGACGTGAGGGCGCCGATCGGGGTGAGCGCGAACCGTCGCTCGAGGAGCGACGCGGCGGCCTCGCTCACGACGGTTGTCCCCCCGTCGGCAGCACCCACGAGGACGTCGAGGATCCCACCGGCGTCGCGCTTGGCGTCCGGATCGATCCGGACGTGTCCGGCCGCCTGGCCGACGAGGAGCTGATCGACGTGGATCCCGATCCGAAACTCCCACGGCTCGTCGCCGGCGCGGCGCGCCCGCTCCCCAGCCTTGTGGATCGCCATGGCTGCGTGCGCCGCCCGCCGCGGCGCGTCTTCGGCAGGCTCAAGCCCGAACGCCGCCATAACTCCGCCGGGGCTCAGCTCCTCGACCTGACCCCCGAAGCTCTGCACCTTCTCGACGAGCACCTGGACCGCGCGGCTCGTGTAGAGGGGGGACGCGAGCCCGGGCGCTCCGGCGACGGCACGGAGCAGCGTGACGCGACGTCGCTCCCAGCGCACCGCCGAGGCGGGCGCCGGCGGCACCGGCACGCTGACGGCGGCCGACCTCGCGCGCGGCGGCGGCTCTGACGGCCGGCGGAGCGACAGCGCTTCGCCCTCGCGGTGGAGGCCGTGCTTCTCGAGGCGATACCGCAACGTGTTCCGGGTGATGCCCAGACGTGCTGCCGTCCGTGAGATATTCCAGCCGGTCGCGTTGAGCGCCTCAAGCAGATGACCGCGCTCGTCGGGGTCCACGGCGTCGGCGAGCGGTCGAGTGCGACGCTCTACGGTGCTCGCGTGCTCGCTGCGTACCGGGGCTTCGTGGAGCCCGAGCGTCTCCGCCGTGACCTCGGGCTCCTCAGCGAGCAGCGTGACGCGTTCGATCACGTTGCTCAGCTCGCGAACGTTCCCGGGCCAGCGATAGCCGAGAAGAGCCGCGCGGGCGTCGGGCGTGAAGGTCTTCGGTGGCAGGCCGTACTCGGCGCAGGCGCGCGCCAGGAAGTGGTCGGCCAGGAACAGAACATCCTCGCCGCGCTCGCGGAGCGGCGGCACCCAGAGCGTCAGCACCGCGAGCCGGTGGTAGAGGTCCTCCCGGAACCGCCGTGCCCGTGTGGCGCCCGCGAGGTCCTCGTTAGTGGCAGCGACGATCCACACGTCGACCGGTTCGCTCCGCGTGCTCCCGAGCCGCCGCACGGACCGCTCCTCGATCACCTTCAGCAGCTTGGCCTGGAGCCCTTCCGGGAGGAGCCCGATTTCATCGAGGAAGATCATCCCGCGATGGGCCGCCTGGAAGAGTCCCGGCTTCGCCTGGCGGGCGTCGGTGAACGCGCCGCGCTCGTGCCCGAACAGCTCGGACTCGAGGAGCGTTTCCGGAATCGCCGCGCAGTTGACCGGCACGAACGGACCATCGGCCCGCGGCCCGACACGGTGGATCAGCCAGGCGACGAGGCCCTTGCCCGTGCCCGTCTCGCCGTCGAGGAGGATCGGGGGCAGATGGCGCGAACCGAGCTTGCGATCGAGCAGACGCCGAATCTTCTCCCGAACTGCCTCGATGCCGGGGCTCTCACCGATCAGTTCCTTCAAGAGCGTGTTCAAAGCTCCACCACCACCACCAGCGGCGCACCCTGCAGCCACGGCTCACGGTCGTTGAAGATTCGATACTTCAGGGATGTTGGGTCGGTCCCGGCCCCGCTGATCGGACGCCTGATCGTATCCATGGAGAACCTGTAACGCAATAAGCGGACCGGCCCGCTGCCCGCTCGTGGCGCGTCGGGTCGGGAACCACCTCCACCACCGGGTTGTCTTTTGGGACGTCTCGTCACTTCCTGCCATGGAACGATTCCAGCGCTGGCACCCCGGTTGCCCTCCCCACCCGGCGGGAGGTGCTGATCATGGAACGCACAGCGATCTACCTAACGACGGCGGTCGGGGGCATTACCTCGGGTCGCTCATCCAGATGAGCCTCCACTGGTTCGTCGGGCACCGGCCGCTCGGTCGGGGCCATCCACCGCATCCACATGCTCGAGCACCACGGTATCTACTCGGGCGATGCGCTCGTCGCCGACACCTACAGCGACGAGGAGAAGAGTGCCACCGCCTACGACGCCGCGCCGGCGGTTGCCCTGGGCGGAGCCGCATACGCCACCCTGCCGCTCGACATCTTCGTCGTGCTCGTCGCGGCCCTTTCCGCCTCGTACGCGGCGCATGTCTACGTCCACACCCAGTACCACCTCAACCACTCGTGGCTCCGGCGCTTCGGGTGGTTCCACAGAAAGCGCGAGCTCCACTTCGTGCACCATCGTGACGCGTCCAAGAACTTCGGTGTGATCGAGTTCGTCTGGGATCGGGTGTTCGGAACCTACACGCCCGCCGAGCGTTGACGGTCATGGCACGTGCCGCAGGCCTCGCGAGCTTCGCGCTGGTGTTCGCCGCGACCTACTACGCGACGACGCTTGCGCTCTGGGCCGGCCACTGGTTCTCGCATCTGCCGTGGAGCTCGCTCCGGACCTTTCACCTCGCCGGGCATCACACGCTCTATCCGGACTCCCGCCACACACGGTCCACGCAGTTCCACTACGGTTCGGGCCGTGCCTCGAGCACCCCCGCGCTGCTCCCCTGGCTCCTGATCGAGGCCACGCTGGCCTGGGTCCTCGACGCGGGCTGGCGCCTCGCGGTCGCGATCGGCGAGATCGTGGTTCTCGTCGTCCTCTTCAACGCTGTCCACACCCAGTTTCATCTTCTGGCGCCGGGGCTCGAACGGCGCCGGTGGTTTCGCACGGCCCGCCGCCGGCACGAGCTCCATCACGACGCTGACGTGAACTTCATGGTGGGCGACCACTTCTGGGACAGGGTTTTTGGCACCTTCAGGGAGGCGACACCCCCCGCCGAGGTTCTTAGAGCTTGACCAGCTTGGCGAAGACGATGTCCGGCATCGCCCGGATCTCGTCGAGCACCGCGGGGGGCATGGGGTCGTCCAGGTTCAGGATGGACACCGCGCGCCCGCCTCGCCGCTCGCGACCGAGCTGCATGCCGGCGATGTTGATCCCGTGCCCGCCGCAGAGCGTGCCGATGCGGCCGATCACGCCGGGGACATCGAGGTTGGCGAAGACGAGCATCCAGCCCTGGGGCAGCGCCTCGATGGGAAACCCGTCGATCCGCACGAAGCGCGCCTCCCGCGTGAAGAAGACCGTCCCCGCGACCGACGAGGTTGCCCGGTCGGTCACGAGCTCGGCCGCCACCAGGCTCGCGTAGTCCTCGGCCTCCGTCGTGGAGGTTTCGGTGACCTTGAGCCCGCGCGACTTCGCGACCGGGAGGGCGTTCACGTCGGTGACCCGCTCGGACAGGATCGTGCCGAGGAGTCCGCGGACGAACGCGAGCGTGAGCGTCGCCGTCGACCGGGCGGCGATCTCGCCGGAATACGTGAGGCGCGCCTCCCGCATGCGCCCCTCGGTCCGCTGCGCGAGGAAGCGCCCCATCTTCTCGGCGAGCCCGAGCCATGGCGCCTGCTCGCGGTACGTCTCCGCGTCGATCGACGGCAGGTTGACGGCGTTGACGACGATCCCGTGCAGGAGCGCATCGGCCACCTGCTCGGCGATCGCGAGCGCCACGGCCGTCTGGGCCTCGTCCGTCGCGGCACCGAGGTGCGGCGTCACGATCACCTGCTCGAGCCCGAGCAGCGGGTGGTCGGGGGGCGGTGGCTCTTGCTCGAAGACGTCGAGCGCCGCTCCCGCGACGTGCCCGGCCCGGATCGCGTCGGCGAGCGCCCGCTCGTCCACGATGCCGCCCCGGGCGCAGTTGATGATCCGGACGCCGGACTTGACGCGGGCGAGCGCGTCCTCGCCGAGCAGATGGCGCGTGTCCCCCGTGAGCGGTACGTGGATCGTGATGAAGTCGGCGCGCGCGAGCAGCTCGTCCAGCTCGACGGCCTCGACGCCCTGGCGCTCGGCGGCCTCGCGCGTCAGATAGGGGTCGTAGGCGATCACGTGCATGCGGAAGCCGAGTGCCCGCCGCGCGACCTCGGACCCGATGCGTCCGAGCCCCAGCACGCCCAGCACCTTGCCGAAGAGCTCGACGCCCTGCAGCCGGCTCTTCTCCCAGCGGCCGGCCTTGAGCGCGGCGTCCGCCGCCGGGACGCGCCGCGCGAGCGCCAGGACGAGCGCCAGCGTGTGCTCGGCGACCGCAGTGGTGTTGCCTCCCGGCGTGTTCATCACGACCACGCCGCGCTCGGTCGCGGCGTCCACGTCGATCGTGTCCACGCCCGCCCCCGCGCGACCGACCACCTCGAGCTTCACGCCCGCCACGAGCACGACGCGGGTGACCTTGGTGGCGCTACGGACGATCAGGCCTTCGTACTCGCCGATGCGCGCGACGAGGGCCGGCTCCGGAAGCGTCTCCACGACGTCAACCTCGAGCCCCTGCTTCGCGAGCACGTCGACGCCGACGGCCTGCAGGCCGTCGGTCACGAGAACCCGCTTCACGACTTTTCGGCGAAGATCTTCTGCGCGGCGCGGACGCTCGCGCCGAAATCCACCGGCTGGCCGAGATCGGCGAGCACCTGCTCGAGGGCCGAGAGCGCGATGATCACGTCGAACTCCGCGGCGTATCCCATGTGGCCGAGCCGAAAGACCTTGCCCTTCATCTCACCCTGTCCGCCCGCGATCGTGATGTTGTGGGTCTTGGCGTAGGCGGCGACGATCGTCTCGCCGTCCACGCCCTTCGGCGCGGCCACGGCTGTGAGCGCCGGGCTCGGCGTCGCCTTTGCGAATAACTCGAGCCCCAGGGCCTCGACGCCCGCGCGCGTGGCCCGCGCCAGCCGGTCGTGGCGCTTGAAGACGTTCGCGAGCCCTTCCGCCTCGAGCATTCGGAGCACCTCCCGGAGCCCGACGACGATGCCCACCGCGGGCGTGAAGTGTGCCTCGTTCTTTACGACGGCCTTCCGCTCCTCGGCGAGGTCGAAGTAGTACTTCGGCAGCGTCGAGGTCTTCGCCTTCGCCCACGCCTTCTCCCCGAGCGCACAGAAGGCGACGCCCGGCGGCAGCATGAGCCCCTTCTGCGAGCCGGAGACGACGAGGTCCACGCCCCAGGCGTCCATCGGGAGATCGGCGATTCCGAGGCTCGACACCGCGTCCACGATGAGGATCGCGTCGGTCCCACGCGTCGCCGCCGCGTAGCCGCGGACGTCGTGGAGCACGCCCGTGGACGACTCGCTGTGCTGGGTCAGCACCGCCCGCACGCCCGGGTGCGCCCGGAGGGTCTCGGCCACGCGCTCGGCGGGGACCGAGAGACCGAAGGGCGCCGCCAGCTCGACAACGGTGACGCCGTAGGCCTTGCAGATCTCGACCCAGCGGTCGCCGAACTTCCCGGCCCGGATCACCGCGACCGCCTCCCCGGCGGAGAGCGTGTTGACGACCGCCGCTTCCATCGCGCCGGTGCCGGAGCACGCCAGCGGGAGGACGTCGGCCGCCGTCTGGAAAATCCTCTTGAGCCCGGCGCGGACCTCGGTGAACAACGCCTCGTACTGCGGCGTCCGATGGTGGATCATCGGCTGCGCCATCGCGAGGAGGACCTCGCTCGGCACCGGTGTCGGGCCCGGCGCCATCAACTGGTACTTCTTCATGCGGACGGCCTCCTTGGACGGCTCGGTGTCGTTCCGATGGTAACACGTCCGCTTCCGGCCCCGCGTCCGAGTGCCACGACGAAGATGGCGTCCTTGCCCGCGGCGTGCGACGAGAAGAACTCGACGACGTGACGGTCGTAGAAGGTGAGCCCCGAGGCGCCAAAGCCCTGCGCGTAGGCGGCGAGGTAGGCGCGGCCGCCGGCAATGCCGGCCTCGAGGTTGGCGAGGCGGTAGCCGCGGTTGCCGAGCACGGGGAGGATACGCGCGAGCGGCGCGAGGAAGTAGATCACCGCCGCGGCGTCGCCGCCGAGGGGCTGCTCGAGGCAGAGGTACGCCGATTCGTTCCGATAGTGGCCCGCCGCCAAGAGCTCGAGCGCGTGCGCCTCCGGGCGGTACCAGTACGCCCCCGACGTGACTCCGTCGACCGCGTTGACGATCAGATAGAGATCCACGAGCCCCGCGGGGACGTCGGCGTCGATCGGGCGGGTCGCGGCCCAGAGCGCGGTCGCGAGCTCCGCCGCGCTCAAGGACGCGTGACTGAACTGCCGCGTCGACCCCCGCTGCTGGATCGTCTCCCCTAGGACGCGCCCGGATGCCTCGCGCGGCGCCGGAAGCGCGACGAGGGCTCGGGGGCCGCCCTCCTCGACCACGTTCGCCGATACGCGCCCCCCGAGCCCCCGCCCGGCTTCGCGCCAGACGCGAACATCGTCGGGGGTAGCGAGCATCGAGGCCGCGTGGATCTCGTGGAGCAGGGGGTAATCGACTTCGGATGACGAGAGCGGCAGGTACGGATGGCGGCGGTCCTCGACCGAGGCGACGGGCGGGGCGGGCGCCCCCTCGGGCCCGAGCGCCACCAGTTCCAGGACGGCTTCACGCTCGGCGTCCACGCCGAGCGCGCGGCTGACGGCGGCGTCGACGAAGCCCGCGTAGAGACGCGGCGCCAGCCCGAGCGCACTGCCCACCTCCAGGAGGTGCGCGAGCAGGGTCCCGGAGTCCCAGAAGAGGTGGCGGTAGCCACGCGCCTGATACTTCCACGTGTTCCGCCAGTAGATCGCGGTGAGAAGAACCGTCGCCGCGCGCCGGGCGATCGTCTCGTCGGCGACCGCGTGGGCGAGGAATGCCCGCACGTCGCCCGCGCGAAGGCACCGCAGCGCGAAGTCGCCCGGGCAGAAGTGGTAGAGCCCGGGCTCGAGCCCGTCGACCCGGCCCACGGCGACATAGGCCTCGGTCTGGTAGAGCGCGCCCGTCGACGGGGCGGCGCGAAAGAGGACCTCACCGCCCCCGGCGTACGTCTTCTTCTTGGTCACCCCTGCCGCGTAGTAGAGGAGCGCGGTGAGGTCGGCCAGGGTCACGCGCGCGGCGGCCCCCTTGGGTCCGGCCGCGAGGGCGGCGAGGGTGTCGATCGGGAGCGGGTCGACCTCGCGCGGCAGCGCGAGCGGAGGGAGATCCGTGTAGACCTTGAAGGGAAACGGCTTGATGTCCCAGGCGAGAGCGTGGCTGCTCGTGCGGACCGACGAGGGCGAGTGTGCCGTCCGATCGTGGTACTCGCGGGCGATGCGCGTCTCGCGGTTCGACACCTCCACGGGTTGACCTCCCCGAGCGTCGGGCGCGGCGGCGCCCGGACGGTCACGCGAAATCGTACGGGGGACGGAAGACGCCGCGCTCGGTGATGATCGCCGTGATGAGCGCGGCCGGCGTCACGTCGAATGCGGGATTGAACACCGGCGACGTGGCGGGCGCGGTCTGCTGGGCGCCCACGCGGCGCACCTCGGCGGGATCGCGCTCCTCGATCGGGATATGCTCCCCGGACGCAAGCGCGGGGTCGATCGTCGAGAACGGCGCGGCGACGTAGAACGGCACCCGGTGGTGCCGGCCGAGCACCGCCAGCGCGTACGTGCCGATCTTGTTCGCCGTGTCGCCGTTGGTGGCGATCCGGTCCGCGCCGGTGACGATCAGGTCCACCTGACCGCGCGCCATGAGCGAGGCGGCCACGACGTCGGCGATCAGCGTGTGCGGGATCCCCTCGCGCGCGCACTCCCAGGCCGTGAGCCGCGAGCCCTGCATCACGGGCCGCGTCTCGTCGACCCACACGCGGTCGACCCTCCCCTGGGCGTGGGCCGCCCGGATCACGCCGAGCGCCGTGCCGAAGCCGGCGGTCGCGAGGGCGCCGGCGTTGCAGTGGGTGAGGATGCGCGCGTTCGCCGGAACGAGCGCGGCGCCGTGGGTACCCAGGGCCCGGTTCGCCGCGATGTCCTCGTCGCGAATCGCCTGGGCCTCGGTGAGGAGGCGGGCCGTCACCCGATCGAGCGGCACGCCGACGGACGCGAGGGCCACGCGCCGCATCCGCTCGAGCGCCCAGAAGAGGTTGACGGCGGTCGGCCGCGTCGCCGCCAGGCCTTTGATCGCCGCCTCGAGGTCTCCGAAAAGGGCGTCGAACGTCGTCGCCCGGCTCTGGCGCGCGGCGAGCGCCACGCCGAAGGCGGCCGCGACGCCGATCGCCGGCGCGCCTCGCACGACGAGCGTCCGGATCGCGTCGGCGACGTCCTCCCACCGCCCGTACGCGCGGTCGAGCTCCTCGGCGGGCAGGAGCCGCTGGTCCACAAGCATCAGCCGGTCGTCGGCCCACCAGACCGGCGACAGGAAGTTATCGGAGTTGTCGGGCTTCACGCGAGACGGGTTCGCACGTCGGCATCGGTCAGGCCGGCCACGCGCACACGCTTGTCCCGGCTGCTCTTGCCGCCGACGACGTGCACCGTCGCCGGGGCGACACGGAGCGCGCGCGCCACGAGGGCGACCACCGCGGCGTTGGCCGCGCCCTCGACCGGCGGCGCCGTCACGCGCACACGCAGGACCCCGTCCTGCCAGCCGAGGATCTCGTCCCGCGAGGCGCGCGGCTGCACGCGCAGGCGCAGCAGGGCGCCCTCAGCCCTTCGGCTCGCCGGCGTCCTCACCGAAGTCGGCCGCCATCATGCGGTAGTAGCTCTCGAGCGTCGAACGCAGGTCCTCGACGAGCTGGCGGCGCACGCGCCGGAGCGACTGGATCTCGCTCCGGATCTTCGCCTCCTCGCTGCGCGCTCCCTCTACGACCTTCTCGCCCCGCAACTCGGCCTCCCGCATGTGGAGCTCCGCCTCGCGCCGGGCCGCGGCCTTCATCTCGTCGCCGAGCCGCTGCGTCGTCACGAGCGTGTCCTGGAGGGCCCGCTCGCGCTCGGCGAGCCCCCGCGAGCGCTCCTCGAGCGTGGCGAGCTGCTCCCGGAGCAGCGCGTTCTCCTTCAGCACGGTCTCGTAGTCGTCCGCGACGTCGTCGAGGAACGCGTCCACTTCGTGCTTGTCGAAGCCGCGGAACATCCGCACCGTGAACTGCTGCTGCCGGATGTCGAGGGGACTGATTCGCATCGGACCCTCCGACTCGCTACCTGAGGCTCGCGGCGATATCGTGGAGTGAGCCGACCAGGAACGACTTGAGAAAGTAGATCGCGAGCAGGACGACCATCGGCGACAGGTCGAGTCCCATCGCGACCGTCGGGAGTCGGAGTCGGTCGCGGATCGGACCCAGCACCGGCTCGGTCACACGGATAATGAAGCGCACGATCGGGTTGTACGGATCCGGGCTCACCCACGAGAGCACGGCGCGGGCGATCACGATGAGGAGATACGCGTTGAGCACCAGGTCGATGAGGTTGGCCACCGCGTGGATGAGGTTCCCCAAGACGAACACGCCCTCATCTTAGCACCCCGAGCTCCCGAGAACGCTGTGTGGCGCGCTCGACCGCCTTGATGAAGGTGGTGCGGATCCCGCCCTCCTCGAGGGCGGCGATTCCCGCGATCGAGGTGCCGCCGGGCGAGCTGACCATGTCCTTCAGGGCGCCGGGGTGGAGACCGGTCTCGAGCAGGAGCTTGGCGGCGCCGAGCACCGTCTGGGTCGCGAGGGTCATCGCCGTGATCCGGTCGAGTCCCATCTTCACCCCGCCGTCGGCCAGCGATTCGATCACGAGCGCGACGTAGGCGGGGCCGGATCCTGAGAGCCCCGTCACCGCGTCGAGCAGCTCCTCGTCCAGCACGACCACTCGCCCGACGGCGCTGAAGATCTCGCCGGCGGTGTCGAGGTCGTCCGACTCGAGCCCCTCGGCCTTCGCGATCGCGGTGACGCCCTCGAGCACGAGCGCCGGGGTGTTCGGCATCACGCGGATCAGCCGCGCGTCCTTGCCGACGATCGTGCGGAGCCTGGCCGTGGAGACGCCCGCGGCGATGGAGATCATGAGTTTCCGTCGCGTCAGCGCGTGGGCGACCTCCCTCAGCACGGGCTCGATGATCTGCGGCTTCACCGCCAGGATGACGACGTCCGCGTGCCGGACCAGCTCCGGGTTGTCGGCGGCAATCTGGATGCCGTACTGCCGGTCGAGCTCCTTGAGGCGCTCGAGGCGCACGTCGGTCGCGCAGATGGCCGTGGGCGGCACGAGGTTCGCCGCCAGGAGTCCCTTGATCATCGCCTCACCCATGTTCCCGGCACCGACGAACCCGATCTTCTTGCCTTTGATCGTCATCGCTCGCGTGGCTCCTTTGGGGGCCCGGCCGCGCGCGGTCCGAAGATCGCCGTCCCGACGCGCACCATCGTCGCCCCCTCCTCGATCGCCACCTCGAAATCGCCGCTCATCCCCATCGACAACTCCCGAAGCCCGTGGCGCTCGCCGAGCTTCGCGAGCGTTCGGAACCAGACGCGCGCGCCGGCGGGGTCCGGGGCCTCGGGGGGAATCGCCATCAGCCCGAGCACCCTGACGTGGTCGAGCTTCGCCACCCTCTCCAGCAGCTCGTCGAGCCCCTCGGGGGCCACACCCCCCTTCGACGGTTCGCGGGCCACGTTCACCTGGACGAGGGCCTCGACCGGCCGACCCCCCTGCTGGGCCCGCTTGTCGAGCTCCCGCGCGAGCTCTGCACGGTCCACCGAGTGGATCAGGTCGAAGAGCTCGGCGGCGTCCCTAGCCTTGTTCGTCTGCAGCTGCCCGACGAGGTGCCATGGCACGGGCCGCCCGAGCTCGGCGATCTTCGCACGCGCCTCCTGAACCCGATTCTCGCCGAGGGCCGGGACCCCGGCCGCGATCGCCTCGCGGATCCGCGCGGGCTCGACGGTCTTCGAGACGCCGATCAGGAGCACGTCCTCCGCCCGGCGCCCCACGCGCTCGGCAGCGCGGGCGACGCGCTCACGCACACGCTCGAGACTGGCCCGGATGTCGTCCATAGCCGCACGGCGATTCTACATCACAGGCTCACCTCGGACGGCGGGGGCTCGGTCACAGACTCGCCTCGCGGCGCGCGTCGCCGAGCCTCCGCGGCCGCCGCTCGGCTCGCACTACGGGAGCGCGGCGAGCGTGACCAGCCGGCCGCGACTGCCCCGGCGGTACGAGTAGAGGAGCTCCGGGTGACAGGCGGTGCACAGGCGCGGGTTCTCGACACGCGCCGGATCGACGCCCGCCCCCCGGAGCAACGCCTCGTTGGCGGACCAGAGGTCCAGCATGACCCGCCCGGGCCGCCCGGGAGTGGCCCACGCCTTCCAGCGGTCCGGGTAGGCCCGGGCGAGCTCGCGCGTCACCGGCTCGTCGACCTCGTAGCAGCACGGGCCGATCGAGGGCGCAATGGCCGCGTGGAGTCGTTCGGGGCGGGCACCGAGCGGCCCCAGCGCGGCGACGGCGGCCCGGACGGCGCCGCGCACCGTGCCCCGCCAGCCGACGTGCGCTGCCCCGAGCGCGGGCACCTCAGGATCGTAGAGGATGATCGCAAGGCAGTCGGCCGTGAAGATCGCGAGCGGCGCGCGCGGCTCGACGGTCACGAGGATATCGACTGTGCCGGCGAAGCCTCCGCCGGCAGGTGCCTGCGCCGCCTCGGCGCCGTGGACCTGCTTGGCGTAGCTCACCCGGGCGAGATCGAGGCCGGCCGCGGTGAGCATCCGGATCGCGTCGCCGCGGAAGGGCGAGCCAGGGATCGGCTCGTCGAACGACGCGACGCCCGGGCAGTGGCGCGTGGTGGTCGCGTTCGGCAGCCCGAGGGCCGTCAGCGAGGCGAAGGTGAGATACGCGGGCGGTTGTCCGTGGGAGAGGAGCGAGGTGTCACCCACCAGGCTCAGCGTCCCGCGATCGCCGCGCGGCTAATCCGCCTGTCGGCGCAGGAACGCCGGGACTTCCAGATCGCCGTCGCCGACCGCGTCGTCGATCTCCGCGCGCAACTCCCCCGCGCGCCGGCGCCAATTCCCCGCCCCGGCCGCGCTCGCGCGCGCCGCGCGCGGGAGGTCCACGACCTTCCCGCCGACACCGACCGTTTCCTTCCGCTCGGCGAACCCCGTCGCGATCACGGTCATCCGGACCTCATCGGTCATGTGTGGGTCGATGACCGCGCCGAAGATGATATTGGCGTCCTCGTGGGCCGCCTCCTGGACGATGCGCGCCGCCTCCTCGACCTCGTGGATCGACAGGTCGGCTCCGCCGGTGAAATTGATCAAGATCCCACGCGCGCCCTGGATGGACGTGTCGTCGAGGAGCGGGCTCGCGACCGCCTTCTGGGCGGCATCGAGCGCGCGATGCTCGCCCCGGCCCGTGCCGGTGCCCATCATCGCCATGCCCATCCCCGACATGATCGTGCGGACGTCGGCGAAGTCGAGGTTCACGAGCCCGGGCACGAGGATCAGGTCGGAAATGCCCTGGACGGCCTGCTGGAGCACGGCGTCCGCGACGCGGAAGGCTTCGATCAGTGGCGTGCCCCGGTCGACGACCGACAAGAGCCGCTGGTTCGGGATCGTGATGAGCGTGTCCACGACGCCCCGCAACGCCTCGAGCCCCGCCTCGGCCTGCGCCGTCCGGCGTCGGCCCTCGAACGCGAACGGCTTCGTCACCACGGCCACGGTGAGGATCCCGAGGTCCTTGGCGAGCGACGCGACGACCGGTGCCGCGCCCGTGCCCGTGCCGCCGCCGAGCCCCGCGGTGATGAAGACCATGTCGGCACCGTGCAGGAGCCGCGTGATCTGGTCCGGGTCCTCCTGTGCCGCCTGCCGGCCGATGTCCGGGTTCGAGCCCGCGCCGAGGCCCTGCGTGAGCTTTGCGCCGAGCTGGAGCTTCACGGGCGCGGGCGAGGCGTGGAGGGCCTGCACGTCCGTGTTGGCGACGATGAACTCGACCCCCGTGAACTCCGCCGCCATCATCCGGCTCACCGCGTTGCTGCCGCCACCGCCGAGGCCGATGACCTTGATCTTCGCAGCCTGCGGCACCTCGTCGAGCTCGAAGAGCGGGCGCCGTGTGCGATCCCTCTCCATCAGGTCCTCCTTCCGGTGTCTGCCGGCGGCCGCTTTGCGCCGCCGGCCCGGTGAGCGCGTGCCGTCGGACGGAAACAGTGGCGGCTGCTCGCCCCGACCCGTCCTAAAAGATGTCATTCAGCAGACCGGACAGGCTCCGCGTGAGCCGTCCGAACAGGCTCCCGTCCGCCCCCGCGGCCGTCTCAGTCTGAGTCCGCCGGCGGGCGCCGTGGAGGGCGAGGCCTACTGCGGTCGCGTAGATCGGGCTGTGCACGACGTGGGCGAGGCGGCCCACGCCGAGCGGCACGCCGCGCCGGACCGGTTGATCGAAGACCGCCTCGGCCAGCTCGGGGACGCCTTCCATGAGCGACGTGCCGCCGGTCACGACGGCCCCGGCCGTCGCCGCGTCCTGGAACCCCGCCCGGCCGAACTCGCGCGCGAGAAGCGTGAAGATCTCCTCGACCCGCGGCTGGATGATCTCCGAGAGGACCTGGCGCGAGAGCTGGCGGGGCTTCCGGCCGCCGACCGACGGCACGTCCACGGTCTCCTCCGCCGGCACCAGGGCCGTCAGCGCGCACCCGTACCGCTTCTTCAGGTCCTCGGCCGCGGGTAACGGGGTGCGGAGGCCGATCGCGATGTCGTTCGAAATGTGGTCGCCGCCGAGCGGGAGGATGACCGTGTGCCAGATCGCGCCGTTGCGGAAGAGCGCGACGTCGGTCGTCCCACCGCCGATGTCCACCACGACGACGCCGAGCTCCTTCTCGTCCTCGTACAGCACCGCCTCGGCCGAGGCGAGCGGCTCGAGGATGATGTCGTGCACGGCGAGGCCCGCGCGGTTCACCGAGCGGACGACGTTCTGGACCGAGGTCACCGCGGCGGTGACGACGTGCACCTCGACCTCGAGGCGCACGCCCGACATCCCGATGGGATCCCGGATACCGTCGCCGTCGTCCACGACGAAGTTCTGAGGCAGCACGTGGAGGATCTCACGGTCTTGCGGCAGGTTGATCGCGCGCGCGGCCTCCACGGCCCGCTCGACGTCCGTCGAGTCCACCTCGCGGTCCTTGCCGGAGACGGCGACGACGCCGCGGCTGTTGACGCCGCGGATGTGGCCGCCGGCGACGCCCGCGTAGACGCCCGCGACCTCGAGGCCTGCCATCTGCTCGGCCTCGGCGACGGCGGCCTTGATCGCCTCGACCGTCGAGTCGATGTTGACGACGATCCCGCGCCGGAGGCCGCGGGAGGGCGCCGTCCCGACGCCGACGACGTCGAGGCCGCCGTGCGCGGCGGGCTCCCCGATCACGGCGCAGATCTTCGTCGTGCCCACGTCCAGCCCGACGATCAGGTCCGGGACCTTCGGGCGCCGCATCACGAGCGCCGCCGCTGCAGGATGATCTGGTCACGGAACCTGAGGTCCACCGCTCGGACATCCTGGTCCGCGACCTGAGTGAGCACGCCCTCAAGGCGCGCGAGCTGCTCTTCCCACTCCTCGGTGCCCAGGCGCACCTCGACGCCGTCCACGGTGTATAGGACCGGACCGTCCTTACGGCTCATGTCGATCTCGGAGATCTCGGCGGCCAGCGCGCTGCCGGTCCGGAGGAGGACCCGGATGAGCGCGATGGCGGCCAGCGCCTTCGGGCTCGGCGCGCTCCGCATCGAGGCGACCTCGTCGTCGGAGAGACCGCTCACGACCGGCACCTGGGGCACGACGGCCTCGGGCGAGGCGCCGAGGAGCCGACCCTCCTCGTCGAGCCAGTGGAGGCGCCCCGAGTGCACGAGCGTGAAGGGGCGCCGCTCCTCAACGCTGATGACGACCCGGTCCGGGAACTCGCGGACGACGTCGGCGCGCCGGATCTCGGGGATCGCCGCGACGCGGCCGGCGATGGCGCGCGGATCGAGGCGGAAGAGGCTGGTTCCCGGCTCGACGGCGGCAGCGGCCAGGATCCGCGCCGGCGGCACGCGAAAGGCTCCGCGCACGTCCACCGTCGCGACACTGAAGCGCGGAGTGGTGAGGAGCCAGTGGCTGAAGACCACGACCGCGAACCAGGCGGCCGCGGTGAGCACCAGGAGCGGGAGCAGGCGCCGGAGGCGCGCGCGCCGGCGCGCGCGCCGGCGGTCCTTGCCCACCCGCTGGCTCGCGACGAACGCCGAGCGCTCGCCCAGGTCCGAGACACGGGCGGCCCGACTCCGCGGCGACCCGAGGCCGCTCGGCATTATTCGCCGAGGATCCTGATCTCGGGCTCGAGCGCGATCCCGAACTGGTGCTGCACGCGGTCGCGCGTGAGGTCCATGAGCGCCAGGATGTCGGCCGCGGTCGCGCCGCCTCGGTTCACGATGAAGTTCGCGTGCTTGGAGGAGATCTCCGCGCCGTTGATCCGCTTGCCCTTGAGCCCGCACTTCTCGATCAGCCGCCCGGCCACGTCGGCCGGCGGATTCTTCCAGACGCACCCCGCCGACGCGAGGGCGAGCGGCTGCGTGGCCTTCTTCTGCTTCAAGCGGACCTTGATGTCCTTCTGGACCTCGGTGAGCGGTCGGCGCGTGAGCCGCAAGCGGCAGCCGATGAGGACGGCGCCCGGGGGCGCGTCGAAGGCCCGGTAGGTGAAGGCGCCCGTGGTCGGCTTGAATTCGCCGAGCGAGCCGTCCGGGTGGAGAAAGTAAACTGCGCTCACAAAATCGCCGATCCAGCCGTCGGCCGTTCCGGCGTTCATCGCGAGTGCGCCGCCGATCGTCGCCGGAATTCCGACCAGGCACTCGATCCCGCCGAGGTTCAGCGCCGCCGCCTCGCGGATGAGGGCCGACAGGCTCACGCCCGCACCGACGATCGCTTCCTCGCCGTGGAACTCGGCACGCCCGAGGCATCCCTCGAGCCGCAGGACGACGCCGCGCACGCCACGGTCACGGACGAGCAGGTTGTTCCCGCCGCCGATGACCGCCACCGACAGCTGCTCGCGCTCGGCGAAGAGGAGCGCGTGACGGATGTCGTCGACGTCCTGGGGGACGACGAAGATGTCGGCGGGGCCGCCGATGCGGAGCGAGGTGTGGAAGCTCAGCGGCTCTTTGAACCGCACTTCCCCGCGGATCTCTCCTAGCATTGCGCCCTCCCGTTCAGAGCGTCGGGTTCGAGGCGTTTCAGCAGCTCGGGGCCGAGCAGCCCCACGTCGCCCGCGCCGAGCGTCAGCACGAGATCCCCCGGCCGGGTGGTCTCGCAGAGGTGCTCGACGACGCGCGCCCGATCGCTGCCGAGGTAGGTGACGTCGCGATGGCCGTGGGCCCGGATCCCCTCGGCGAGGTCCTCGGCGGTGACCCCGGGGATCGGTGCTTCGCCGGCCGGGTAGATGTCCATCACGATCAGCACGTCCGCCTGGTTGAACGCCGTGAGGAACTCCTGGCGCAGGTCGCGCGTGCGCGAGTAGCGGTGCGGCTGGAAGACCGTCACGGTCCGGCAGTCGAACCCGGCCTTGGCGGCGGCCAGCGTCGCGCGGATCTCGGCGGGGTGGTGGCCGTAGTCGTCGACCACGGTGACGCCCGCGGCGCGCCCGCGGATCTGGAACCGGCGCTGGACGCCGGCGAAGCCCGCGAGGGCGCGCTCCACCGTGACGAACGGGATCTCGATCTCCAGGCCCACGCCGATGGCCGCCAGAGCGTTGAGCACGTTGTGGCGTCCGGGGATCTGGAGCGTGCACTCGCCGAGGAGGCCCCCGCGCTGGTACACCTCGAAGCGGCTCGTCATCCCGCTGAGGGAGAGCCGGCGTGCGACCAGGTCGGCGCTCGACTCGAGGCCGTACGTGATGATCCGCTTCTCGATTCGCGGAATGAGCATCTGAATGTTGGGCTGGTCGAGGCAGAGGACCGCGGAGCCGTAGAAGGGCACCTTGTTGACGAAGCGGACGAACGCCTCGCGGATCGCCTCGAGGGTGCCGTAGTGATCGAGGTGCTCGGCGTCGACCGTGGTGACGACCGCGAGCGTCGGCGCCAGCTTCAGGAACGAGCCGTCCGACTCGTCCGCCTCTGCGACGAGGTAGTCCCCCTGGCCGAGGCGCGCGTTGGATCCGAGGTTGGCCACGCGACCGCCCACGACGATCGTCGGGTCGTAGCGCCCCTCCGCCAGCACCGCGCCGATCATGGACGTGGTCGTCGTCTTGCCGTGGGTGCCCGCGACGGCGATGCCGTACTTCAGGCGCATCAGCTCGGCGAGCATCTCCGCGCGGGGGATCGTCGGGACCGCGCGCTGGCGCGCGACCTGCACCTCGACGTTGTCGCGGGAGACGGCCGAGGAGTAGACGACGACGTGCGCGCCTTCGACATGACCCGCCTCGTGGCCGATGAAAACCTTTGCTCCAAGCGCCTCGAGTCGCTCAACGGCTTCGTTTCGCCGTTGATCGGACCCCGTCACTCGGTAGCCGAGATTCAACAGGATCTCGGCGATGCCGGACATCCCGGCGCCCCCGATGCCCACGAAGTGGATCTGCTGGTAGCGCTTAAACATTGGCGTGCTGCGAGATATTCAAGAGCACTCCGGTCGAGAGCAGCGTGACGAGCAGCGCCGAGCCGCCGAACGACATGAACGGCAGCGGCAGCCCCTTCGTCGGCAGGAGGCCCAGCACGACGCCCAGGTTCACGAGCGTCTGGGTCGCGATCAGCACCGTGATCCCCAGCGCGAGATACCCGCCGAAGGCGTCGGGGGCGCGGAGCCCGATCCGGAGCCCGCGCCAGACGAACACGCTGAACAGCGCGATCACCCCCGCCGCGCCGAGGAATCCCAGCTCCTCGCCGACGATCGCAAAGATGAAGTCCGTGTGCGCCTCGGGCAGGTAGAACAGTTTCTGCTTCGAGGCGCCGATGCCCTGGCCCAGCACGCCGCCGTTGCCGAACGCGAGCCACGACTGGATGATCTGGAACCCGCTGCCGCGCGGGTCCGACCACGGGTCGAGGAACGCGGTGATCCGCCGGAGGCGGTACGGCGCCGCCCAGATCGCGATCGCGATGAGCGGCACGGCGGGGGCGAGAATCAGCCCGAGGTGCCCGAGCCGCCCGCCGGCCAGGAACAACAGCGCGAACGTCAGCGCGATCAGGGTCAGGCAGTTGCCGAGGTCGGGCTGCGCGAGCACGAGCGCGCCGAGCGTTCCGGCGACCGCGAGCGGCGGCAGGAGCCCCTGCCGGAAGTCGTCGACCGAGTCCCGCTTCCTGCCCAGGAACGCCGCGAGGTAGACGACCAGCGTGAGCTTCGCCAGCTCGGCCGGCTGGAACGACACCGGCCCGAGCCGGATCCATCGGCGCGTCCCGTTGATCGCCTGGCCGATGGGCGGGATGAGCACGAGGACGAGCAGCGCGACCGATACGACCAGGAGCGGCAGCACGAACCGCTCGAGCCGCCGGTAGTCCACGCGGAGCGCGACCCAGAGGCCCGCGGCGCCGAGCAGCGCCCAGCAGAGCTGCCTCTTGAGGAAGAAGTAGGGGTCGTGGAAGCGGTCGCCCGCGACGATCGCGCTCGCCGAATAGACCATCACCACACCAACCGAGAGGAGCACGACGGCGACGCCGAAAAGCCAGAGGTCGGGTGCGAGCTTCCTCGGCATCTATCTGGTCTGGGGGGGGGCGACCGCCGCTCCTCCCCCAGACCCCCCCAACGGGATCGCGCGAGCCATCAGTCCAACCTCTCCACGAGCTTTTTGAAGACGTCGCCCCGATGCTCGAAATTCTCGAACATGTCGAACGAGGCGCACGCCGGCGAGAGCAGTACCACGTCGCCGGGCACGGCCAGGCGGCGCGCCGCGTCCACGGCGGCCTCGAGCGACGGGCAGCGCGTCAGGGGGACCGACGCCTTCTTGAACGCCGCCGCGAGCCTGGGCGCGTCCTCACCGATCAGGAACACGTGGCCGACGCGCCCGCGCGCGGCGGTGGCGAGGGGCTCGAAGTCCTGCCCCTTGCCCTTGCCACCAGCGATCAACAAGATGCGCTCGGAGAAGCTCTCGAGCGCCTTGAGCGTGGACGCGACGTTGGTACCCTTCGAATCGTTGTAGTACTGCACGCCCCGCCGATCGCGGACGAACTCGATCCGGTGCGCGACGCCCCGAAACCGGCCGATCGCCCGTCGCATCGCCTCGGGCGCGAGCCCCATCCACAGCACGCAGGCCGTCGCGGCGAGCACGTTCTCGACGTTGTGCGCGCCCCGGAGGAAGATCTCGGCCACCGGGCAGATCTCCTCGACATCGCCGTTGAGCTGCGCCGCGATCCGGCCGTCGCGGACGAACACCCCGTGCGACAGCGGACGGCGGCGACTGAACCACACGACGTGGGCGCGCGTCCGTCGGGCGAGCGCGGCGGTCGCCTCGTCGTCGGCGTTGAGGACTGCACAGTCGGCCGACGTCTGGTTGGCAAAGATCCGCGCCTTCGCGTCCACGTAGGCGGCGAGGCTCCCGTGCCGGTCGAGGTGGTCCGGAGTGATGTTGAGCACCGCGGCGACGCGCGGCTGGAAGGTCTCCGTCGACTCGAGCTGGAAGCTCGACGCCTCGCAGACGACGAGACCGTCCGGCGGGAACCCGAGCGCGTGCGCCGCGAGCGGGGTCCCGATATTGCCGGCGACGAGCACGGGGCGGGGCTGCTCGGCGAGCAGGGCACCCGTGAGGGCGGTCGTCGTCGTCTTGCCATTGGTCCCGGTGATCGCGATCGTCTCCGCCTCGAGCGAGCGCCAGCCGAGCTCGAGCTCGCCGATGATCGGCACCCCAACAGCACGCGCCGGCACGAGCTGATCGCCGTCGAGCGGCACGCCCGGGCTCACGACGACGAGGTCGGCGCCGTCAAAGGCGCCGCGCGTCTCTTTGCCCGTCAGGAGACGGACGCCCAGCGTCTGCAGCGCGGCCGCCTCGCGGCCGAGCGCCTCGAGCGGCTTCACGTCGATGCCGGTCACCTGGGCGCCGACCGCCCGGAGGAGGCGCGCCGCGGCGACGCCGCTGCGCGCGAGTCCCACGACCGTCACTCGTCGGCCGGCGAGCGACTCCAGGTACGCCCGCCCTCGCGTCACCATGTCGACCTCATGCCCCTCCGTGATCACTGTAGCGAGGTCCGTGAGGCCGGCGCCGTCGGTGGGTGGCCTGCCCCGAGGCACGACCCGGCTCCGTCCCGCCTGTCGCGTCCCATTCCACCGGAGGTCCGTGAGGCCGGCGCCGTCGGTGGGTGGCCTGCCCCGAGGCACGACCCGGCTCCGTCCCGCCTGTCCGTTGTAGCGGGCGCCGCGAGGCCGGAACACTCCGTGGGTGGCCTGACAAGGGCACGACCTGGCTTCGCACTCATAGTCATCGCAGCTTGAGGGTGGTCAGCGCCAGCAGCGCCAGCGCGAACGAGACGATCCAGAAGCGCACGACGATCTTCGGCTCCGCCCAGCCCGAGAGCTCGTAGTGGTGGTGGAGCGGCGCCATGCGAAAGACCCGACGCCCCGTCAGCTTGAAGCTCGCGACCTGGACGATCACCGACCCCGCCTCGACCACATAGAGGCCGCCGATCAACGGCAGCAGCAGCTCCGCCTTCGTGAGCACCGCGAGCGTCCCGATCGCACCGCCCAGCGCGAGCGATCCCGCGTCGCCCATGAAGACCTCCGCCGGATGGCAGTTGAACCAGAGGAACCCGATCGCCGCGCCGATCAGCGCGCCGCAGAACACGGTCAGCTCCCCCGCGCCCTTGACGTTCAGGATCTTGAGGTAGTCCGCCGCCCTGAAGTTGCCGGTCAGGTAGGCGATGACGCCGAAGGCGCCGCCGGCCATGATGACGGGGCCGACCGCCAATCCGTCGAGGCCATCCGTCAGGTTCACGGCGTTCGACGCGCCGATCACCACCAGCATCGCGAACGGGATCCAGAGCCAGCCGAGGTTGATGAGCCAGCCCTTGAAGAACGGGATCGCCAGCACCGGCAGCCACGCGGAGGCCGGCTGCCAGAAGACGATCTGGAGGAGCGCCCCCGTGAGCACGACCTGCATGCCGAACTTCAGGCGCATCGAAAGCCCCTTCCGCGTGCGAAGCTTCGTCAGGTCGTCCCACACGCCGAGGAGCCCGAAGCCGAGCGTCGCGAGCATCGCGACCCACACGTAGCGGTTCCCCAGATTCGCCCACAGCAGGGTCGTGGACAGGATCGCGGCGATGATCACGATCCCACCCATGGTTGGCGTGCCCTTCTTCATCCGATGGCGCTCCGGCGTATCCTCGCGGATCGTCTCGCCGCCGTGCTGCAGCTCCCGGAGCTTCTGGATCAGCGGGGGGCCGATCAGGAGCGAGATCACGAGCCCGCTGATCAGGGCCATGAAGGACCTGAACGTCAGGTAGCGAAAGACGTTGAAGAGGATGTGGTCCTTCGCGAGCGGGACGAGGAAGTGGTAAAGCATCCGCCGTCCTCACTCCCGGGCCAGGCGCGCAACGAGCGCGTCCACGACCCGTTCCAGGCGCATCCCCCTCGAACCCTTCACGAGCACCGTGTCGCCGGGAACCAGGCGCTTGAGCAGGTGGGCCACGGTGTCCTCGAACGTCGTCGCGTGGCGCGCCTCGGCGAGCCCCGCCTCGCGGGCGGCCTCCACGGCGAAGAGCGCCAAGCGCCCGACGCCCACCAACTCGTCGGCGCCCGCGGCCACGACCGCGCGGCCGATCTCGCGGTGGGCCTCGTCGGCGATCCCGCCGAGCTCCAGCATGTCGCCGAGCACCGCGACGAGCCGGCCGGCGCCCCGGCGCGCCGCGACCGCGTCGAGCGCGGCCCGCACCGAGACCGGGTTGGCGTTGTACGTGTCGTCGAGGATCCGGATGCCGCCGGCCTCGCGCCACACGCAGCGGCCGGCGACCGGCCGCACGCCGGCGAGCCCCCGCGCGATCTCGTCGAGCGTGAAGCCGAGCGCCGCGCCCACGGCGGCCGCGGCGAGCGCGTTCATCACGTTGTGGCGCCCGGCCAGGGCGAGCGTCGCGGGCTGCTGCGCGCCCGCCGCCTCGAGCGTGAACGCCAGGCCGCGCGCGTCCTCGACGACCTCACCCACCAGGCGGACGTGGGCCGTCGGCGCGCGCCCGTAAGTGACGACGTGGGCCTTGGCGTCGCGCGCCATCCCGGCGACGCGTGGGTCGTCGACGTTGAGCGCGACCCACCCGTCGGCGGGCACGGCGCGCACGAGCGCCGCCTTCTCCTCACGGACGCCGTCGAGCGAGCCGAGGAACTCCGTGTGCACGGCCGCGACGTTCGTCACCGCGCCGACCGTCGGCCGCGCGAGCTCGGCCAGGTAGGCGATCTCGCCCGGCCGGTTCGTGCCGAGCTCGAGCACGAGCGCGTCGTGCTCGGGGAGAAGCTTCAAGAGCGTGAGCGGGAGGCCCCACTGGTTGTTGAAGCTCCCCGTGGGCTTGAGGACGTGCCAGCGCACGCCGAGGACGCCCGCGATCAGCTCCTTGGTCGTGGTCTTGCCGTTGGAGCCGGTCACCGCCACGAGCGGGATCGAAAACCGCGCGCGGTGATAGGCCGCGAGCAGGCCGAGCGCTTTCGTCGTGTCCTCGACGAGGACGAGCGGCACGTTGGCAGGCGCGTCGTCGTGGAGCGTGTCGACCACCAGGCAGGCGGCGCCCCGCCCCGCCGCGTCCGCGAGGAACGCGTGACCGTCGAGCCGGTGGCCCCGGATCGCGAAGAACGCCTCGCCGACGCCGAGCGCACGCGAGTCGATCGACACCCCCGTCACGGGGACGCCGAGGTCGCCGGCGACGAGTGCGCCCCGGGTCGCGCGAACGATGTCCTGGACGGTGAACGGTGGCATCCGGGCTCCTATGGCGAACGCTCCTGGAGAATCCGCCGGGCGACTTCGCGATCGTCGAAGGGAAGCACGTCGGAACCGACGATCTGGTACGTCTCGTGACCCTTACCCGCTATCACCACCGTATCACCGGCGTCGGCCCAATGCAGCGCGTCGTGGATCGCCCGGGAGCGGTCGGGCTCGACCGCGTAGCGGCCAGGCTCGGCACCGGCCGCGCGCACACCGACGAGGATCTCGTCGATGATCGCCTCCGGCCGCTCCGAGCGGGGGTTGTCCGAGGTCACCCAGACCCGGTCGGCGAGGCGGGCGGCGATCTCGCCCATGATCGGGCGCTTGCCGCGATCGCGGTCGCCGCCACACCCGAAGACCACGCCCAGACGCCCCCGAGTGAGCTTGCGCGCCGTGGTCAGCACGCGCTCGAGCGCGTCGGGCGTGTGGGCATAGTCCACGACGACCAGGAACGGCTGCCCGGCGCTCACCTGCTCGAATCGGCCGGCGACGGTCCCGACCGTCGCCAGCGCGACGCCGATCGCGGCGGGCTCGAGGCCGAGCGCCAGGCCGGTGGCGACGGCCCCGAGCAGGTTCATCACGTTGTGCTCACCGATCAGCGCCGAGGTCAGGACCAGGCGGCCGGCGGGGGTCTCCGCCGTCATCCGGAGCCCCTCCAGCGTGGAGGCGTAGTCCACCGCACGGACGCGGGCGCCCTCGCGGAGCCCGAAAGTCAGCACGGGCACATCGAGTCCCTCGACCATCGCCTGCCCCGACGGGTCGTCCCCGTTGATCACGGCCGTGCGCCGGGGTTTCCCCGATCGGGCGAGGAGCTCGAAGAGGCGGCGCTTCGCGCGGCGGTACTCGGCCAAAGTGCCGTGGAAGTCGAGGTGGTCCTGGGTCAGGTTGGTGAAGACCGCGACGTCGAACGCGACGCCGTCCACGCGCGAGAGCGCCAGCGCGTGGGAGGACACCTCCATGGCGACGCCGCCAATTCCACGCTCGCGCATGAGCGCCAGCATCCCCTGGAGCTCGAGGGCGTCGGGGGTCGTCTGGCGCGCCGGCCGGCGCTCGGCCCCGAGGACGTACTGGACGGTGCCGATGACGCCGGTCGCGAGCCCCCGCGCGCGTAGCAACGCCTCGACGAGGTACGAGGTGGTCGTCTTGCCGTTCGTCCCGGTGATCCCGACGAGCACCAGCTCGCGCGAGGGGCGGCCGTAGTACGCGTCGGCCAGGCGTGCGAGCGCCACTCGCGCCGAGGGTACGAGCACCTGGGCGACGGCGACGTCGGGGAGCGGCGCGCCCTCCGTGACGATCAGCGTCGCCCCCCGACGGACCGCCTCGGGCACGAACCGGCGCGCATCCTGTCGAAGCCCCGGCATCGCGACGAAGCAGGCCCCCGGCTCGACCCGGCGCGAGTCGTCCGTGATGGATGCGACCGAGAACGGCGGCGCCCCGACGACGGTCTTGACCGACAGCGCCGCGAGCAGCTCGCTCACAGGCATCCCGCGCGGCATCTCATTTCGCCGTCCCAGGCGCCAGCGTGAGCCGGGCGGTGAGGCCCAGCCGGAGCGGTTCCCCCGGCCGGGGCGCCTGACGGACGACGCGACCCTGTCCCTGGATCTCCACCGCGAGACGAAGCGGCGCAAGCGCGGCGAGCGCACTTCGCAGCGTTCGCCCCGTGAGGTCCGGCATCACGCGGCGGCCGTTGGTGTCGACCGTCCCGTCGGTGCTGACGAGCCGCACCGGCGCGGTCACAGCCGCCGCGGGAGCCTCCGGCGACGGCCCGGTGACGATCTGCACGGGCAGGGCGTCGCGCGGCGGCACCTCGAGGTAGCGCAGGATCCCGCGGCCGATTGCGCTGAAGATCGGCGCGGCCGCCTCGCTCCCCCAGATCTCGTTTTTCGGCTCGTCGAGCGTCACGAGCATGACGAAGCGCGGCTCGTCCGCGGGCGCCCAGCCGACGAAGGACAGCACACCCGGCGACCGCGAGTAGCGTCGGGTCGCCGGATCAAGCTTCTGCGCGGTCCCCGTCTTGCCCGCGACCTCGTACCCGGGGATCGCCGCGTTGTGCCCGGTGCCGGACTCGACGACCCTCACGAGGATTCGCGTCAGGGTGCGGGCCGTCTCCGGCGAGATCACCTGACGGACCGGCCTCGGCTCGAACCGCCGGACCTCCTGCCCCGCGGCGTCGAAGGTCGCGCGCACGATCCGCGGCTGCATGAGCGTCCCGCCGTTGGCGATGGCACCGAACGCCGCGACCATCTGGAGCGCGGTCACCGAGACCTCCTGGCCGATGGACATCGTGGGCAGCGACAGGAGCGACCAGCGCCCGGGAGCGCGCAGAAGCCCACGGCTCTCGCCGGGGAGCCCGACACCAGTCGCCGCCCCGAAGCCGAAGGCGCTCATGTAGCGGTAGTACCGCTCGCGCCCGAGGGCGAGGCCCACCTTGATCGAGCCCACATTCGACGAGTTCTGCAGGACCTCGCTGAACGTCAGCCAGCCGTACTTCTTCCAGTCATGGATCGTGGTCTTCGCGATGGTCACGGACCCGTTCTCGCCGTAGATGCGGTCCTCCGGCCGGACCACGCCCTCCTCGAGCGCGGCCGCGGCGAGGATCACCTTGAATGTCGAGCCGGGCTCGAAGGGGTCCGTCACCGCGCGGTCGCGCCAGCGGTCCCGGGACGGCACGTCGAGGAAGGTGTTCGGGTTGAAGGTCGGCCGGATCGCGAGGGCCAGCACCTCACCGGTGCGCGGGTCGAGGACGACCGCCATCGCCGACCTGGCACCCGTCCGCCGGTAGGCGGCGTCGAGCTCGCGCTCGGTCATGTACTGAATCGCCCGATCGAGCGTGAGCATGACGCCGAGCCCGGGCTGGGGCGGCTCGAGCATGTGCGGCGCGGCGACCTCCCGACCGAGCGCGTCGCGGCCGACGATCGCCTTGCCGGGGGTGCCCGCGAGCTCGCCCTCGAAGGCCCGCTCGATGCCCTCGAGCCCGCCCTCCACGCCCTCGAACCCGACGACGTGCGCCGCCAGCTCGCGGTTCGGGTAGAGGCGGAGCGGCTCGGGCAGGAAGCCAAGGCCAGGCTCGCGGAGCGCCCGCACCCCTGCGGCGACGGCCGGCGGAAGCCTTCGCCGGAGCCAGACGAACGACCGCGAGCTCGTCAGGACGGCGTGCACTTCGGCGGGCGGCAGGCCAATAATCGGCGCGAGCCGGGCGGTGACGCGCACGGGATCACCGACGCTCCGGGGCTGGACGAAGAGCGACTCGGTCGGCGTGGAGGTGGCGAGCGGCGTCCCCTGGCGGTCGAGGATCGGGCCCCTCTGGGCGTGGAGGACGACGGTGCGCGAGTACTGTCGCTCGGCGAGCTGCGCGAGCTCGGCGCGCTTGACGACCTGGAGCCATGCGAGGCGCCCGGTGAGCCCTGCGAACGCCACGGCGAGCACGGCCGCGAGAATCAGGACCCGCGCTCGGAGGTCGCCGTGCGTCACTTCGCTAGAGCCTCGATGCGGCCCAACCGCGTGGCCGCCAGGCTGGTCCCGCCGGCGACGTACTCGCGCGCCAGCCGCATCTGATCGCGCCCCGGCGCGAGCAGCCCGAGCCGCCGGGCGCGCGCCTCCACCCGCGCGGGCGAGCGAAGGGTCGCCACCTCGATCTCAAGCTGTCGGACGTTCCCCCGCGCGCGCGCCTGCTGCGCGCGCGCCTCGTCGAGCCGGTATGCGAGTTGGACCTGTTGCACCCGCATCCCGACGACGGTGAGCGCGCCGCCGACGAGCAGCGCCGCGGCGGCGAGGGCCGCGACGAGGATCCGCCCGGCGCGCGGGTCGTGTTCACGATGGAGCCGCTGTGTGGTCGTCACGGAAGTCGCTCCAGCACGCGCAGCCTGGCGCTCCGGGCACGGGGATTCGCCCGCACCTCGTCGTCCTCAGGCCCGAGAGGTGACGGCTGGAGCTCGGCGAAGCCCGCCGACCCGAGCGCTCGGAACGTCTGCTTCACGATGCGATCGTCGCCCGAGTGAAAGGCGATCACGCCGAGCCTGCCGCCGACTTCGAGCAGGGCGGGCGCCGCGTGGAGCGCCGCGCGGAGCGCCGCAGGCTCGTCGTTCACCGCCATTCGCACCGCCTGGAAGGTGCGCGTCGCGACGTGGAGCCGCCGGGGCCAGGCCGCGCGAGGCACCGCGCTCCGTACGGCGGCGACGAGGTCGCCGGTCGTCCGGAGCGGGCGCCGCCGCACGATCGCACGCGCGATCCGGCGCGCGTGGCGCTCCTCACCGTACTCGACGAGGATCCGCGCGAGCTCGACCTCGGTGCGCCGGTTCACGAGCTCCGCGGCGGTCTCGCTTCGCGAGGGATCGAGGCGCATGTCGAGCGGCTCGTCCCGCTGGAAAGAGAAGCCGCGCCCCGAGGTCTCGAGCTGGTCGGACGACACGCCGAGGTCGAGCAGGATCGCGTGCGCCCGCCCGACGCCGTGCGCTTCGGCCGCGCTCCGGAGGTTCCCGAAGCTCTCGCGCGCGAGGCGCACGCGGTCACCGAAGCGCGCGAGCCGTGCGCCCGCACGGCGTACTGCCTCGGGGTCCACGTCGAGCCCCAGGAGCCGGACGGACGCCGGGCTCGTCATGAGGAGCACCTCGGCGTGACCGCCCATCCCCACCGTCCCATCGATCACCCATCCTTCGCCGCGCGGTCGCAGGAGAAACCCGACCTCGTCGACGAGCACCGGAACGTGGACTACTTCACTCCCACCTGCGAGAGCCAGGCGAAATCACCACCCAGCGCGTCACCATTCGCGCGCTCGTACTCCTCGAACCGCTTCCGGTCCCAGATCTCGAAGAACTCCCGCCCCAGGCCGACAAGCGTCACGTCCTTCGCGAGCCCCGCCTGCTGCCGGCTGTCGGCCGGAAGCAGAATGCGTCCCGCGCCATCGAGTTCGGCTTCCCGCGCGCGCGAGATCCAGAGGCGGCCGACACGACGCAGACGCTCGTCGAACTGCGACTGTTCGTTGAGCGCGCCAACGACGCGCTCCCACACCGCGAACGGGTACACGTTGAGGCACTGATCCTGGGGCACCACGACCAGGTTGCCGTCGTATTGCGCGAGCGCATTCCGGTATCGCGCCGGAATGCTCACCCGGCCCTTCGGGTCGATCGTGTGCTGGTAGCGCCCAATAAACATTTCCGTTCATGGGTCGGGGACGGGACTTCATCCCACTTTGTCCCACTTGGATGGGCAGGTTAGCGTCACCTGAAAGGTCATGTCAAGGAAAAACATTCGATTTTTCGTGGGATTCCGGGTAGGTAGGCTGTGGGCGACGGGTTGTGGAGATCACCCCACTTCGACCCACCGGATGGTGCTATGGGGTCGGATCAGCGGGGACGGTAGTTCTGCATGGCCTCCGGAATCCAGGCCTCGATCTGAGCGATCCGCGTCGGTTCCGACGGATGGGTGGACAAGAACTCGGGCGGGCGCTCGCGCCCCTTCGCAGCCTCGGCCATCCGATGCCAGAGGTCGAGCGCCGCGTGAGGGTCGTAGCCCGCCTTGGCCATGAAGATGAGGCCGAGATGGTCGGCCTCAGACTCCTGGGCGCGGCTCCAGGGCAGGATCAGCCCCACCGTGGCTCCTGCGCCGAGGAGTGCGGTCGCCTGCCGAACGAACGTGGGATCGTTGCGTGCCAGCGCGACCTGGGTGGCGGCCACGCCCACCTGAACGATGAGCCCCTGACTCACCCGCTCGCCCCCGTGGCGGGCGATAGCGTGGGCGACCTCGTGGCCGAGGACGGCGGCGAGTCGCGCGTCGTCACCGGTGATCGGCAAGAGGCCGGTGTACACGGCCACCTTGCCGCCCGGCAGACAAAACGCGTTCACCTGCTTGTCCTCGATCAGGCTGAACTCCCACTGGTAGTCGGTGCGGCCGGTCGCCTCGGCGATCCGCCGACCGACGCGCCTCACCTGTTCGGTGGCCACCGGATCCGTGGAGAGCTTCGATTTCTTGAGGACCTCTCGGTAGGCGTCGAGCCCCATCTGGACCTCCTGACCCTCCGAGAGGAGCAGGAGCTGATGGCGACCGGTGAGGGGCACGGTCGCGCAGGAGACCATTGCAACAAGGGCCGCGAGGACTATTGTAACGGGCGCCGCGAGACCGGCTCGAACCGTGGGTGGCCTGAGCAAGGTGCGAAGTGGATTCATCGCTCCAAGTCGGATTTTACTGGACTGGGCTGCGTCACCGGGCGCGGAGCCGGGTCTGGGTGGTCAGCGTCATGGCGCCAGCGCCACCGGCACCGACCGTCGTCAGCGTGATCACCACCGTCCGCACCTCCCCCGGAATGGTCGTGGAACGTCCCGCGGCGTCCCGGTATTCGAGCACCAGGCTCCGGACGCCGTCGACAATCGGCTGCGCCCCGCCGCCGTCGTCGCGCCGGAGCACGGTGCCGGCCAGGCGCCAGGTGATTGTCTCGCCGCGCGCATCGGCCCGCCCGTCGCCGTCGTGGTCCACGTGCAGGACGACGCGCTCCCGCTCGGCCACCGAGATCGCGTCGAACCCGACGCCTCCGGCGCCCCCGTTCCGGATCTCCCGCGCGAGCCGCTCGAGGGCGATCCGGCCGTTCTGCTGAGCCTCGACCCGCGCGGCGCCGAGCGCGTACGCGCGTTGCCCTTGCTCGAGCGCGGTCAGGGTGGCCGCCAAGGTGGTGGAGAGCAGGGCGATCGCGACGAGGAGCTCGGTGAGCGTCATGCCGACGAGCGTCGCCGCGGACGCCGCCCGCGTCAATGTGCAGGTTTTCTTACGGCAGGCGGACGACGGTCCAGCCGCGCGCGTGGATCTCGACGTCCTCGTGGGGCCTCGAGCGCCGCGCGAATCGCCGGCGATCGGCCGCAGGGGGCTCCTCCCGGCGGCGACGTTTCACCCTCCTGCGATTGAGGATGATGTCGACGCCTTTCTCGTGGGCGAGGACATGCCGCAGGTTCTCGTACAGCTCCCGCCGCTCCGAGGACACGATGAAGAGCAGCCGCTCCATATCAACGTCGGGGGGAGCGACGCCGCTCCCCCCGATACCCCCCACCGGTCACCCGCGGCGGTGTCTCCCGCGCATCGATTGCGCCGGCGAAGCCGGCGCTCGAAACATCGACCACAGGGCGCGAGCGCTTCTTCATCGGACCCCTCCTAGTCGATCGGGGGGCGCCGGTCGGCCCAAGGACGGGCGCGCTCGAACGCCGCGGCGGCGCCCAGGACGCCCGCATCGTCGAAGCGACGCCCGACGATTTGCAGTCCGATCGGCAGCCCCTCGTTGGTGAACCCGCACGGCACCGACGCAGCGGGCTGCCCGGTCAGGTTGAACGGGTACGTGAACGGGATCCACGCGTACGGCTCGACCCGCTTGCCGGCGATCTCGGTCGGATTGTCGAGCCCGATCGGGAACGGCGGGCACGCGATGGTCGGCGTCACCAGAAGGTCGTAGGTCTCGAAGAACGCGCGCGGGTGCTGCCACCACGCGAGCCGGTCGAACCACGCCTGAACGTACCGGGTGGGCGGGTTCCGGAGCGTCGCCTCGATGATCCGGTAGAGGCCGGGCTCGATCTCTTCCCGCCGGTCGATGTACGGCGCCATGCGGGTGGCGATGCCGCCGCAGAAGGTCTGCTCCCAGCAGTCGCGCGGCGACGGCCAGCGCGGGTCGACGGTCTCCACGCGGCACCCCAGCTCCCGAAAGGCGAGGGCGGCCTTGGCCGAGACGGCACGGACCTCGGGGTCCACCGCGTCGGCCCCGCCGAGGTCGTCGCTGTAGGCGACGCGCAGCCCCTTCACGTTCCCGCGGAGCGCCTTCACGTAATCGACGCGGGGGGCGGGGAGCGAGTACTGGTCGCGCTCGTCGGGGCCCGCGCAGACGTTCATCATCAGCGCTGCGTCGGCGACGGTCCGCGTCATGGGACCGATGTGCGAGAGACTCCACGCGCCGCTCGGCGGGTACGCCGGGATGCGCCCGTAGGAGGCCTTCAGGCCGAAGATCCCCGCGAACGAGGCGGGGATGCGGATCGAGCCGCCCCCGTCGGTCCCGATATGGAGGGGGCCCAGCCCCGCCGCCGCCGCCGCGGAGGCGCCGCCCGACGAGCCGCCCGGCGTCCGCTCGAGGTCCCACGGGTTGCGGGTCGGCCCGAAGAGGAGGTTGTGGGTGGCGCCGATCCAGCCGAACGTCGGCGTGTTGGTCTTGCCGAGCAAGATCGCGCCGGCGCGCTTCATGCGCTCGACCATCGGCGCGTCCTCGGTGGGCACGTTGTCGCGGTAGAGCGGCGTGCCGAATGTCGTGCGCACCCCCTTGGTCACGACGAGGTCCTTCACCGAGAAGGGCACGCCGTGGAGCGGCCCGAGCAGAGTACTCCGTCTCATCAGGGCGCGCTCGGCCGCCTTCGCCTCCCGCCGCGCGGCCTCGTCGGTCAGCGTCACAAAGGCGTTGAGCTTCGGATTGATCCGCTCGATCCGGTCGAGGATCGCGTCCACGACCTCGACCGGGGAGACCTTCTTCCGCCGTATCCGCGTCGCCAGCTCGGTCGCCGGCAGCCAGCAGAGCCGCCCGTCAGCCATCCCCGGACTCCTTTCGTTCGGACCGCGTCGTCTCAGGACGAGAGGTGGAACACGACCATCTTGAGCTCCGTCATCTCGTTGATCGCGTACGCCGGGCCCTCCTTGCCGAACCCGGACTCCTTGAGGCCGCCGTAGGGCATCCGGTCGGCCCGCCACTGGGGCCCCCAGTTGATGTGGAGGTTGCCCGACTGGACCTCGCGCGCGAACTTCCACGCCCACTCGAGGTTCTCCGTGAAGATCCCCGCCGCCAGCCCGTAGTTCGTGTCGTTCGCGAGCGCGATCGCCTCGTCGATGTCGTTGAACGGCGTGACGGCGACCGCCGGGCCGAACAGCTCGTCGCACGAGATCCGCATCTCCGGCTTCACGTCGGCGACGATCGTCGGCTCGTACAAGGCACCCTGCCGCCGCCCGCCGGTGACCAGGCGCGCGCCGCTCGCCACGGCGTCCCTCACCCACTCGTCCACGCGGATCGCCTCTTTCTCGCGAATCATCGGCCCCACGTGGACCGCCGGATCGAGCTGGTTGCCGACCTTCAGCGCGGCGACCTTCGGGCGGAGGGCGTCCAGGAAGTCGCCGTACACCTTCCCGGCCGTCAGCACGCGCTGGGTCGAGATGCATACCTGCCCCGCGTTGGCGTACCCCGTGGCGGCCACGGCCGTGGCGACCTTGTCGAGCTCCGCGTCCGGCATCACGACGACGGGCGAGTTCGAGCCGAGCTCCATCGTCACGCGCTTGATACCGGCCGTCTTGCAGATGCGCTCACCGACGTCACGGCTGCCGGTGAAGGTGATCTTCCTCACCCGGCGGTCGGCCACCAGCAGGTCCCCGATCTCACCGCCGGAACCGGTGAGCGTGTTGAGCCCCTCGGGTGGCAGCCCCGCCTCCAGCAGGATCTCCGTCAGCCGGAGCGCCGACAGCGGCGTGTCGGTCGCGGGCTTGAGCACGACCGCGTTCCCGCCCGCGAGGGCGGGCCCCACCTTGTGGCAGACGAGGTTGAGCGGGAAGTTGAACGGGCTGATCGCCACGACGACACCGCACGGGACCCGGATCGTCACGCCGAACTTGCCGCGGCCGTGCGCGGCCCCATCGAGGGCGACCGTCTCGCCGTGCACGCGCTTGGCCTCCTCGGCCGACTCCATCATCGTGTCCACGGCGCGCAGGGCCTCGGCGCGTCCCTCCACGAGGATCTTCCCTTCCTCCTTCGAGATCAGCGTGCCGAGCTCCTCCACGCACGCGGCCATCTTCTCGGCCGCGGTGTGGAGGATCTTCCAGCGCTCGAAGCTGGTGAGCCGGGCCATCGCCTTGGCCCCACGCTCCGCCGACTGGAGCGCGCGCTCGACGTCGGTCGCGTCCGCGCGCGGCACGGTGTCGATCAGGCTGTTGTCGTACGAGTTGCGCACCTCGATCGTCTGGGCCTTGTCGAGCCACTGACCCGCCACGTACATCTTCATGACAATCCTCCTGACTATTTACAGGGTGCGGGCACCCGGGCGATCGCCACGCACGCACCCCGCCGCAATCTCACGTTGACTCACGCCTACACGCTACCCCCGGCGCGCGCGCACCCGGCATCGCCACGCCCGCACCCCGCCGCAATCTCACGCTGACTCACGCCTACAGCTACCCCTGCGCGCGGGCACCCGGCATCGCCACGCCCGCACCCCGCCGCAATCTCACGCTCGCGCATTCTGGCGCCCGTCGCCCCCGTTGTCACGCGCCCCGGAGCCGGGGATCCAGGACGTCGCGGAGGGCGTCGCCGAGCAGGTTCGAGCCGAACACGGCGAGGCTGATCGCGATCCCGGGGAAGAGCACCAGGTGGGGCGCCTTCTGCGCGTACTCCGCGGCAGAGACGGAGAGCATGCGCCCCCACGATGGGTACGGCTCCGGCACCCCGAGCCCGAGGAACGACAGCGTCGCCTCGACGAGGATAGCGCTCCCGAGCTGAGCCGTGCAGAGGACGATGAACGGCCCTACGGTGTTCGGCAGGACGTGGCGGAAGGCGATCCGAAGGTGCCGGACGCCGAGCGCCCGAGCCGCCTCCACGTACTGCATCTCGCGGATGGACAGCACGCTCGACCGGATCACGCGCGCCGCGCGTGGGATGATCGGGATCGAGATCGCGATCACCACGTTGTGGATGGCCGGGCCGAGCGCGGCCGACATGACGAGTGCCAGCACGAGCAGCGGCAAGCCCTGCAGAATGTCGAGGACCCGCTGCGCGACGAGATCGGTCGTGCCGCCGATGTAGCCCGAGAGCAGCCCGACGAGTCCGCCGAGCACCGAGCCGAGGAGCGTCGACGCGAGGCCCACGATGAGCGACACCCGCGCGCCGTGGACGATACGCGAGTAGATGTCGCGGCCCAGGTGATCGGTGCCGAGCCAGTGCTCGGCGTTGGGTTGCCCGAGCGTGTACGCCGCGTTCGTCGCGATCGGGTCGTGCGATTGCAAGAGATCCGCGAAGACCGCCGTGAGCACCATCACCACCATGAGGACACCGCCCGCAGCGCCGAGCGGCTTTTTCCGGGCGAAGCGGGCGAGCACGGGCCACGCGCCCGGACGCGCCCGGGGGAGCCGCGCGACGGCGATCTCCGCGGGCCTAACCGCCATAGCGCACCCGCGGGTCGAGGACCCCGTACAGCATGTCCACGAGGAGATTCGACAGGATCACGACGATCGCGATGAACATGACGAGATTCTGGACGATCGGGTAGTCGCGCCACAGGATCGCCTGGACCAGGAAGCGTGCCACGCCCGGCAGGTTGAACACGGTCTCGGTGACCACGAGCCCGCCGATGAGGAAGGCGAACTCGATGCCGATGACCGTCACCACCGGGAGCATCGCATTCTTGAGCGCGTGACGCCAGACCACCACACGCCCGCTCTGGCCCTTGGCCCGCGCGGTGCGGATGTAGTCCTCACGCAGCACCTCGAGGAGCGACGAGCGGGTGATGCGCATGATCAGCGCCGAGGAGCGGTACCCGACCGCCAGCGCGGGCAGGAGAAACTGCACCGCGTGCAGCTTGAGATCCTCCATGGGCGACACGTACGTGAGCGGCGGGATCCACCGGAACCACGTCACGAGCCCGAGGATGATGACCATGCCGAGCCAGAACGCCGGCATCGAGAGCCCGGCCAGACTGAACACGCGCAGGACGTAGTCGAGCGTCGAGTCCTGCCGTACCGCGCTGACCACGCCCGTCGGCACGCCGAAGAGGACCGCGAAGACCATCGAGAGCGCCGCCAGCTCGAGCGTGACCGGCAGGAGCGGGCGGACGATCTGCCAGGCCGGGACGTCGTAGCGGTAGGACTTGCCCAGGTCACCCGTGCCGATCTGCCGGAGCCAGTCGAGGTACTGGACCCAGTACGGCCGGTCGATCCCGAGCTCCTTCATGATCGCCTGCTTCTCGGATGGGCTCACGTACCCGGCCGTCGAGAACAGGATGTCGACGATATCGCCGGGCGCCAGGCGCAGGAGCGCGAAGATGACCATCGACATGCCCAGCAGCGTCAGCACGGCGATCGTGAGGCGCTGAGCGAGGTACGTCTTCACGCCGCAAACGACGCTACTTGTCGGTCCACACGTCCTGCATCCGTCCGAAGTTGTAGATGGACTGGTGCGGGATCAGGTTCTTCACGTGCGGCCACACGGTGAAATAGTCCAGCTTCCAGTCCAGAATGGGGCGCGCGGCGTCGGCCTCGAGCCTCCTCTGGATCGCGTAGACCATCGCCAGCCGCCTCTTCGGGTCGAGCTCCTGCGACTGGGCGTCGATCATCTTCATGACTTCTTCGCTGCAGTACTGGCTGTAGTTGCGCGGAGAACCGCAGGCGTAGTTCTCGTAGAAGTTCGCGTCGGGGTCGTCCGGGCCGATACCCGTCAGGTTCGCCCCGATCTGGTAGTCCCCACGCGTCGCCATCGCGTGCCACTGCGCCGTCTCGATCTGCTTGAGCGAGGCGTCGATGCCGATTTGCTTCAGCTCGTTGATCACGAACGACGCCATGTCCACGTAGACGGCGATGGCGCGCGTGACGATCTCGACGCGGAGCGGCTTCTCGGGCGAGTAACCCGCCTCGGCCATGAGCTGCCTCGCCCTGGCCTTCTCGTCCGCGGGATTCGTCGCGTAGCCGGGCAGCCCGAGCAGGTCCTTCTCGGCGAGCCCCCAGAAGCCCCACGGCTTGGGCGCGAGCGAGGCGCCGACGACGGCGCCACCCTGATGGACGGCGCGGACGAGGGCCCGGCGGTCGATCGCGTGGCTCACCGCGAGCCGCACCTTCGGGTTGTCGAAGGGCGGCTTCTTGACGTTCATGATGATGTTGTCGCTGACGTTCTGGTTGTACGGCGTGACCACGAGCTGCGGCACCGCGGCTTTGAGCTGCTCGGCGGCGGTCTTGGTGGTCTCGCCCGGGAAGGACACGTCGAGCTTCCCGGCCTGCAACGCCGCCTGGCGCGTCCCGCGCTCGACGATGGGGAAGTACTTCAACCCCTCGAGGTACGGCCGGCCCTTGACGAAGTAGTCCGGGTTCCGCACCAGCTCGACAAATTCGCCCTTCCGCCACTCCTTGAGCTTGAAGGGCCCGGTGCCGACGCAGCCCGTCCGGTAGCTCGCGGGCGGAACGTGGGCGGCGTAGACGGGCGTGTAGCCCGACGCCAGCATCAGGAGCAACGAGGGCTGGGGCTTCTTCAGGCGGAAGACCACGGTGGAGGGGTCGGGCGCCTCGATCGCCTCGACGTTCGCGTACCAGTCCTTGCGCGGGTTGATCCGGAGCTTGGCGGGGGCGTCCGCCGCCTCACGGAGCATGTCGAAGGTGAACTTGACGTCCTTCGCGGTGAACGGCTGGCCGTCGTGCCACTTCACGCCCTTGCGGAGGAAGAACACGAGATTCCGGAAGTTGTCCTGCCACGACCACTTCTCGGCCAGCTCGCCGACGACCGTGTCCACGCTCTCCGTCTTCTTCAGCGGGTCGAAGAGCACGAGGTTGTTGAAACAGGGCATGGCCGGCCAGACCGTCGAGATCGTGGCGGTCTCGTGGATGGCGAACCCCTGCGCCAGGTCCTCACGCAGCATCATGTTGAGGACCCCGCCCGACTTCGGCGTCTGCGCCTCGGTCGTGGCCGGGCTCGCGAGGGTCAGCGTGAGCAGGGCGAACGATGCAGGAAGCGCAGCGATGCGCACGCGTGTCATGCGATGACCTCCAGTGGGCTCGGGCAACCGGCTGCTGAGTGTACGTGAAAACCTCCGACGCGACAACGAGGTTCCCCGCGACGCGCCCCTCCGAGGTCCTAGAAGAGGCGCAGCAGAAGGTGGATCGCGTAGAGCAGGCCGCCCGCGAGACCGCCCACGACGGTGCCGTTGACCCGGATGTACTGGAGGTCGTCGCCCGCGTGCTCCTCGATGAGCCGGACGGCGCCCTCGGGGCCGAGCGCGAGCACGCCCTTCTCGATGAAGGCTGCGAGGCGGTCGTGGTGGCGCTCGACCGCCTCGATCACCCGTGCCTTGACCCAGCGGTCGATCTCCCCGCGCAACGCCGCGTCGGCCGCCAGCGCGCGCCGCGCGCGCTCGAGTCGCTCGACCATCCACGCGGCCGTCTCCGAGTGCCCTCCGGCGAGGTCGGCGGCGAGCGCCGCCTGGAGCGCGGTCGCCGCCTCCTCGAGGACGTGCGTGGCCGCGGGTGTCGTCAGCAGGTCCCGCGCGGCGGCCTCGACGCGACTCGCGAGGTCGGGCTCGCGGCGCAGCCGCGCCGGCAGTCCGGCCAACACCTCGGTGAGCCGCTGCCGCACCGGATGGTCGGGGTCGGCGGCGACCTGGCGGAGGCCGGCGTGGAGCGCGGCGACGACGCGCTCGCGGTCGATCAGCCCCAGGAGGCTCGCGACTGCCATCCAGAAGCGCGGGTACGCGCCCATGCGCTCGCGGTAGCGCGCGAGCACGTCATCCACGGCCTCGCCCACGACCTCTCGGAAGGCCGGCCGGTCGAGCGCGTCGCCGAGGGTGCGCGCCAGGGCGGTGATCGCGCGCTGGTCCAAGCCCCGCCGGCACGCGACCTCGAGGACGCCGGCGAGCAGCGGCGCCGTGGGGCGGCCGAGGAGCCGATCGCGGAGCCGGACGGCGAGGTCGCCGGCCGCCCGCGGCGTGAGCTCCGCGGCGGCCCACCGTCCCAGGGTGAGCGTGAGCGCCTCGAGGTCCCGGCGCGTCACACGCTCGGCGCCGCGCGCGAGGAGCCCCGCGAGGTCGACGCCTTCGATCTCCTGCGTCACGTACTCGCGCGTGAGGACACGGCTGCCCACCATCGTACCGACGCGCGCCGCCATCAGCTCCCAGTTCGCGGGAATGAGGGCGGTGTGAGGGATCGGCAACCCGAGCGGGCGGCGGAAGAGCGCGGTGACCGCGAACCAGTCGGCCAGGCCCCCGACGATTCCCGCCTCGGCGATCGCGAGGATGAAGCCACCCCACCAGCGGCTCCTGAGGGGGAACGCGAGCACCGCGAGCGCGCAGGCGCCGAGGAGCACGCCCAGCGCAAGGCGTCGCTGGCGGGCACGCACCTTCCTCAGGCCACCCACGGCTCGAGCCGGCCTCGCGGCCCCCGCTACAACGGCCGCGACGGCAGGAGCAGCCGGCTCTGCTTGACGTCCCACACGCCGCGCGGCGTGAGCCGCACGGCCGGCAGGAAGTCCGCGGAGAGAAAGAAGAGGGTGAACAGGGGCTCGTGGTGCGGGTAGCCGCGCGCGACCAGCGCCGCGCGCAACTCCTCTTCGCGGTCGGCAGCCTCCTCGACGGAACCGCGCGTCATGACCCCGCCGAGCGGCAACGGCAACTCATAGGCGACGTCCGCCCCGTCGACGACGACGACGCCGCCGTGGAGCTCCAGCAGACGGTTGACCGCGCGCGCCATGGCCTCGGGGCTCCGGCCGAGCGTGACGATGTTGAAGTCGGTGCTGATGGTCGCGGCCAGGCCGTCGAGCCGGTCGGCGAAGCCCGCGACGATCCCCGGCGCGACCCAGCGCCCACCGCGGTCGAGGAGGGCCGCACGGAGATCGCCCGGGCCGAGGGGACGCTCCTCGAGCCGGCTGATCACGGCGCTCACGAGCCGGATCACCGGGTAGCGCGGCCGCGCCGGGAGCGCGAAATCGGCGGCGCGCGCCCGCCAGCCGACGGTCAGCCGCGCCTCGGCCGACGTGAAGACGCGCGACCACGCGAGCTCGGCCACGCGCGCGCGGAGGCGGCCGTCGGAAGCGACGAGCCGGCCGCGCGCGACGACGGCGGCCGGCCGCGGTTCGGCGAGGTCGTCGAGCAGGCAGACGTCGGCATACCGGCCGGGCGCGATCCCGCCGAGGTCGCCGTCGAGGCCGAAGTAGGTCGCCGGGTTCAGCGTCGCCATGCGGTAGGCGTCGACCGGCGCCACGCCACGCTCGAGGACCACGCGGAGCAGGTGATCCACAAAGCCATGGGCGCGCAGGAACGCCGGCATCGAGCCGTCGCACGTGAGCATCAGGCGCGAGACGAGCGCCGGGGCCTCCTTGAGCGCGTCGAGCAGCCCGTTCAAGTCCGGCCGGAGCGATGACTCACGCAGCATCACCGCGATCCCGTGCCGCGCGCGCTCGAGCACCTCGCGCGCGGTGATGGGCTCGTGGTCGGAGGTGAAGCCCGCCGCCGCGATCGCGGCGATCTTCTCCCCTGCCGCCCCGGCCGTGTGGCCCTCGACGCGCGGCAAGCGCGCGGGGGCGAGCGCCAGGCGCCGGAGCAGGTCCGGGCGGCCGGACCACGCGTCGGGCCAGCGCGTGACCTCACCGACTGCCACGGCGCGGGGGTGCGCGAGCGCCTTCACGAGGTCCCGGAGCGGGAAGCGGCGTGCCTCGTCCGCCGTGCGGGACTGCGCGTGGGGGCGAACCATCCAGTAGAACTTGAGCGGCGCTCCCGCGAGCGCGTCGGCCACGCGGAGGAATGCACGCACACCGCCGAGCTCCATGAACTGGAGCGTGTCGGCGAAGACGCTCGTCGTCCCGCGCGGCAGAACGAAGCGCGCGAGCGCCGACGGGGTCGTGACGTGGGCGGGGTGGACGTGGGGATCGATGTAGCCCGGCACGAGGATCCGGCCCGTCGCGTCGAGCACCGTCGTGCGCGCCCCGACCATGTCCTCGCGCCCGCCGACGTACGCGATGCGCTCGCCCTTGACGGCGACGTGCGCGGGATAGAGCTCGCCCGTGTAGACGTTGAGCAGCGTTCCGCCGCGGATCACGACGTCCGCGGGCCGGGCGCCCCGCGCGACGTCGGTGAGCTTCCGCCGCTCGGCGGCAGTCATACCCGGAGGATTATACGGCGGGCTTTTCCCCGGGCCGGCCTCCGGCTTGCTTGAACGCCATCGGAAGTCGCTTCCACGTCTGTTCCATCCTGTCGAATGCCCAGACGTCTCCCTCTTTACGGAGCCCGTAGAGGCGATCCCCGACTCCGGC
>Ga0209158_1000210_pt1 | contig 45582 bp, 28 predicted proteins | sample GraSoiAngelo_140_FD_185897 | JGI IMG/M metagenome (GOLD analysis project Ga0209158, IMG submission 185897) | Grasslands soil microbial communities from the Angelo Coastal Reserve, California, USA - 14_0929_12_30cm (SPAdes) (version 2) | ecosystem: Environmental > Terrestrial > Soil > Grasslands ...
TTTGACTGGTGGGGGACGGTCGTGGAGATCCCGGCGGTCCGAGACATCTACGACGAAACGATGCGTGAGATCCGCGTCGACCGGGCCGCGGAAGCCCTCAAGGCCGCGGGCCTCCCTGTGAGTCGAACGCTTCTGTGTAGCGCGTACGACGCTCAGACGGACCTCCTCCTTCGGACCTGGAACGACCTCCGAGATTTGTCGGTGGAGGAACAGACTCGGGCCTACCTCGGGCTTCTCGGAGTGGGAGAGGGCCGAGAGGATCTTGTTCGGGCCCTTCAGGACGCTTTCGGCTCTGCAATCGAGGCCCGACTCCCGGCTCTGTATCCGGACATCGGGGAGACGTTGCGCGCCCTCCGAGACCGAGGATACCATACGGGCCTCATCTCGAACACCGGCCGGACCGGGGGTCGTTTCCTTCGTCCCGTCCAAGACCGCCTCGGGATCGGCGGATTCTTGGATGTCCGGATTTTCTCCGACGAGGTCGGCGTCCGGAAACCGGATCGGACGATTTTCCAGACCGCTCTCGACAAACTCTCCCTTGCCGCGGAGGAGATCGTCCATGTGGGGGACGATGTCGTCGCCGACATCGCCGGAGCGAAGTCGATCGGCATGCGGGCGGTGTGGTTCAACACGGGATTCTGGAAAGACGCGAAGGCGAATCGGGCCGATGCGGAGATCCACGGGCATGCCGAACTCCCGCGGCTCCTGGAGAAATGGCGATGAAGGCGACCGCGGTGGCTCATCCGATCCAGGGTCTCATCAAGTACCATGGCCTCGCCGACCCCGTCCTCCGCCTCCCCTTCCACGATTCGATCAGCGTCTGCACGGCGCCGCTGACCAGCCGGACGACGCTCGAGTTCGGCGGAGTCGCCCGGGACACCGCGACGATCGACGGGCGGGACGTGAACGCGCGGGACATGGAGCGCATCCGTGCCGTCGTCGACGTCATCCGCGGCCGCGCCTCGCTCTCCCAGCAGTTCCGCATGGCGAGCGTGAACGATTTCCCATCGAACATCGGGCTGGGCGCGAGCGCCTCCGGATTCGCGGCGCTCGCGACCGCGGCGGCCCACGCCGCGGGCCTCCGCCTCGCGCCCGAGGAAATCTCCCGCTTCGCCCGTCGGGGCGCGGGATCCGCGAGCCGATCCGTGACCGGCGGGTTCAGCAAGTGGAAGATGGGGCTGACCGACGAGGATTCGTACGCGGTCCAGCTGGCCGGGGTCGACCTGCCGATGGCGATGATCGTCGCGCTCGTGCCGGCATTCAAGCAGACGGACGACGCGCACCGGGAGGCGCTCACCTCGCCGTTCTTCCACGCGCGGCTCGCCGAGATGCCCCGCCTGATCGCGGAGATGGAGCTCGCGATCCGGAAACGGGACATCGGAGGGATCTGCGCGCTCGCGGAACGCGACACGCTCATGCTCCACGGAATCACGATGACGGGCACCGGCGAGATGGTGCTCTGGCAACCGGATACCCTCCGGGTCATCCTCGCGGTCCGCCGGATGCGGGAGGCCGGGGTCCCCGCCTTCTTCTCGATCGACACCGGGGCGACCGTCTACGTGAACACGTTCCCGGATCGCGCCGACGACGTGCGCAAGGCGATCGCGGACCTCGGGATCCGGACGATCCCCTGCGACGTCGGCGGCCCTGCCCGGATCACGGACGACCACGTGTTCTGAGGCCTCCCGGCGGACGACCGGAAGGTCAAGCGCGCGGCGTCCGACAAGTTCTATCGGATGGCATTTATTTAATTATGAAATGATATAATTCCGGGTCACAGGCGGAGCCGGGTGCGGCCCACCGGTCCGGCCACGACCATCGAGCTCGCGGACGCCAGGAAGTACTTCCGCGCGACGTCCCGGACCCGCTCCTCCGTCAGATCCGCGATCACGTCGGGGTAGCGCTCCAGGAAGTCCATGCCGAGGCCGTAGTATTCCATCCGGTGCAACTCGGACGCGACCTCCGCGTTCCGCTCGAGCGACACGATCAGCGAACTGACCTGGTTGTCCTTCCCGTCCCGGATCTCGTCCCGCGTGAAGGGCTCCGTCCGGAGGCGGTCCATCTCGCCTCGGATCGACTCGATCGCCTTCCCGAGGTTCGCCGGATTCACGCCCGCCGAGATCGACCACATCCCGCCCGCCGTGCGCGCGTCGAGGCTCGAGAACGCGTAGTAGGCGAGGCCTTGCTCGTCCCGCAGGTTCCGCCCGAGGCGGCCGTACAGCCCGATCCGCCCGAACAGGAGGTTCGCCAGGTTGAGCGCATAGTAGTCCGCGTGCGGGCGGGGGACACCCGGCGCGCCGATCGCGATGTCGACCTGCGTCTTGTGCGGCATCGGGATCCATCCCGTCCCGGGCCGATGGGGCGGCGGGGGCGGGATCGCGGGCGGTCCGCCTTCGTCGCCGCGGAGTCGCGACAGCGGGGTGGCGATCGCGTCGTCGAGGAGGGTCCGGTCCACGTCGCCCGTCGCGGCGAGGATGAGGCCCTCCGGGCCCACGTGGGCCTCGTGGAACGACACGATGTCCGCGCGCCGGATCCGGCGGATCCGGGATTCGCTCCCCTTCGGGTCCCGCCCGTACGGGTGGTCCTTCGGGAAGACGAGCCGGGCGAGTTCGCGGAACGCCCGGGCGCGCGTGTCGTCCGCCTCCATGCGGACGTCATTCAGGAGTTCGCCGCGGACGCGTTCGATCTCCTTCGCCGGGAACGTGGGGCGGGCGAGGCACTCGACGAGGATGCGGACGGTCTCCGCCGCCGTCTCGCGCGTGCACCGCCCCTGGAACGTGAGGACCTCCTCGCCCCCGTGGAACTCGAGCGTCGCCCCGATCCCCTCGAGGCGGTCCGCGAGCTTCGCCGCGCTCATCGTGCGCGTGCCGCTCAACAGCAGGCGCGACGTGAACTCGGCCACGCCCTGGTCGGAGCCCTCCGCCGCGACCCCGGCGGGGACGCTCCCGCGGAACGCGATGAACGGGTTCGACGGCAAGGCGTGCGACAGGAGGACGGCGCCGTTCTCGAGGACGGTCCGGTCCGGCAGGTTCACGCCGGGACCTCCTGGGCGTGGAAGCGGACGACGGTCCGGTGGTCGTCGACGAGGTACGTCCGGGCGACCGCCCGGATCTGCTCCGCGCGGACGTTCTCGATCTTCGCGAGGAGCGCCTCCCCGAAATCCCAGGAGCCGAGGCCTTCGCCCGCGCTGAGGAGGATCCCCTGGAACGTGACGCCGTCTTGCTCGTACCGGGCCCAGGCGCGGACTTGCGCGCGAGCGCGCGCGAGCTCGGCCTTGGGCGGCGGGGCCTTCCGCAGCTTCTCGACCTCTCGATCGAGGACCGCCTCGACCCGGTCGAGGGACGCGCCGCGCGCGAGGGTCACGCTGGCGATCAGCAACGCGGGGTCGAGTTTCATCTCCTGCCGCACGCCGACGTCGGTCGCGAGGCGCGCGTCGACGAGCGCGCGGTACAGGCGGTTCGAACGCGGTTGCCAGTCGCCGGCCGCGAATGGCACGATGCCCCGCCAGCCGCCGAGGACCGTCGACAGGAGGACGAGTGCCGCGGTGTCCTCGTGGCTCGCGGCCGGGATGTGCCAGCCCACGGACAGGAGGTCCGCGGGGCCCGGGCGGTCGAGGTCGCTCCGCCGCTCCCCGTGCTGCTCCGGCTCGGCGAGGCGGAGCGGGTCCGGCGGCGTCTCCGGCTTCAGGGCCCCGAACGCCTCACGGACGTGCTGCATCGCGACCGCCGGGTCGAAGCCGCCGACGAGGACCAGGGAGGCGTTGTTCGGCGCGTAGTACCGGAGGTAGTGACGGTACAGAGGGTCCCGGTCGAGTGTCGCGAGGTCCTGCTTGTACCCGATCGCAGTCCAGTGGTACGGGTGGACATGGAAGGCGAGGCCCCAGAGCTCCTCCTCGACCGCGAACTCGGGCTGGTTCTCCGCGCCCTCCCGCTCGCTGATGACGACCGTCCGCTCGGCCTCGACCTCTTTCGGGTCGAACGCCGCATTCCGCATGCGCTCCGACTCGATCATCAGGGCCGTGTCCATCGCGCTCGCGGGGATCGTCTCGAAGTACATCGTGTAATCCGTGTCGGTGAAGGCGTTCATCTTGCCGCCGAGGCGGGAGATCATCTTGTCGATGTCCCCCTTGCCGAGTTTGCCGCCCCCTTTGAACAGCATGTGTTCGACCCAGTGGGTCGAGCCGGTCATGCCGGGGACCTCGTTGCGGGAGCCAATCCGGTAGACGACCCAGGTCGAGAGGGCCTTCGTGTCTGGGATCGGCCGGAGGATGACCTTCAGGCCGTTGTCCAGCGTCTCCACGCGGGTGGGCATCCGGCCGCTGGGAAGGCGGGCGGGCGATATCAAGTTGCCCGACGGACCGTTCCGCCCCTCTGCCCCGACCGAGCCGGAACGCCTGGTCTCACTTCATGGCCCCAGGAGCCGGAGGCCCTTTGGCGTTGAGCTTTTTCATTCGTTGGTATAGGTCTTCCCGGTAGGCAATCACCTGCTTCGGCAGGTGTCCGAAGAATCGTCCAGCCCGGCCTTGGTGCGTCCTCTTTCGGTGCTCGATGAACTGCTTTACGATTCGTGCGTTTCTCCGCTTAAGGCGAAGATGCGGCTCCACCGCGCGCAGGAGTGGCTCGACCCTTCGCCCCGTCCAGACTAGCTGATAGGAGTCCTTCCAACGAACGCTACGTCTCGGCTGGTACGTAATGACGCCACCGAACGTCCGCCGAAGATCTTCCAAGACGATTCGATTCGTGTTGCACACCTGAACCCTCGCTCCGTACTGGGGATTCCAGCCTGGGAAATGGTTCTTCGTGAGCCTCACGCTGCCCTCCGCATCGATGAAGCCCGCGAGGTACGCCGCCGACGGTATCGGAAGCGGCGACTCTCGGCGGACACCCGTTGACGCCGTTGGGCTTGGGTCGGACCCTTCATATTGAGTTTCTTGAGGCGCCGATAGAATGCCTCACGAATTCTCTGTTGTCTGTTGGACAGGGGGAGAAGCCGGCCGTATCGATCCCTCCTACGGCGACACGTACGAAGGTGGCGAAGGAATTGGAACAGTGTCGCCGCTTGCTTTGACTTGACCCTCAGATGTGGCGCAATTTCGGACAGGAATCTGGCGGCGGCGGCATTCGTCCAGATGAGCGCGTAGCTCCGCTTCCATCGAGGATTCCGCGAGGCCACGCTCGTCAGGATGCCGCCCCAACCCTCCCGGATCTCCGTGAGCACGGCTCGGTCGGTGTTGTAAATCGAAATTCTTACGCAGTATTCATACGAACGTCGCCGGGGTATCCGGTTCAGACATACCTGGGCTTCCCCGTCTACGAAGCCAGCGACATACTTCACAGAGGGAACGATGAAGAATATGAACTACGTCGAGCGTCAATCAAGAATTCGGCCAGGGGTCAGTGAAACTACTAGGCACGCCGGTCTCCTCCTTCCCCCTTCTGGGCACGAAATTTCGCACTTTCCAGGTCGAGCTCGAAGTCCTCTTCCTTCACTTCGCCAGGGGTGAAGACCTTGCCGGCCTCAAACTCCAGCTTCTTCTCGCTCTTCTTCCGCTTCTTCGGCTTTTCCTCAACTTGCTGTGGCATAGGGTGCCTCCATCTTCGTGGCGTAAGGATCGAGGAGATCGATTCGCCTGCGCGTCCCGTCGTTCACGATCAACATAGACCAATCGATCATCTCGATATTGAAGGTGTCGCATAGCTCCCTGCGTAGCGCCGCGCGGGTGTCCTTCGGCGGCTCCTGAATCGCCTTTTTGATAGCATCATCGTCCGTGATGCGATCGACCAAACCGGCGCGCTGCCGCTTGTAGAACAAGGACCGTTCCGCGCCGATTTCGGAGTATTGCTTGCACGCCATCATCTCGACGTCAGGCCCGGCCTTCTTCTCGCCCGCCTCCTGGATCGCGAACCACCGATCGAGCCATTCGATCCGGTGCGCGAGCTCCTTCGAGCGCCGGTTCTCGAGGCCGTCCAGGACCTCTTCGAACGTCCGCAACGCGCGGTGCTCCCAGTCGTCCACCGCGATCGACTCGATCTTCCCGAGGTAGTATCGCTGGATGTCGATCGGCGAGACGACGCGGCCGTCCTCCAGCTCGACCTTCCACTGCTCCGGATTCCGGATCTCGACGTTGTGCCACAGATCCCGGATCGGGTCCTTGAGCCGAGGTACGTCACTCAGCTTTCCATCTTCCATGAGCTGCAAAACGCCCGACGTGACAAAGTGGCGGAGCATTATCGCCGTCTCATTCATGAGCGCGTCGCCGACGATCACGTGCAGCCGTCGCCAGAGGCGGCCATCCGCGTGGGGCTCGTCGCGCGTGTTCAGGATGCCGGTGTCGTGCATCGTTTCCCCGCTGACCACCTGCGACGTCAGGAAGGCCATCGGCGAGAGCACGTATTTCCCGCGGACGATGTCGCCCGCCCCGGTGTAGATGATCCGCGTGGACAGGTGCGGGACGAGGTCGCGGACGTACTGACCCGGAAACGGCACGTCCCGGGAGACGCAGTAGTTCTCGTGCGACCCGTACGACGTCCCGTCCGGCGACGTGTTGTTCTTGAACGCGTGGATCTTCATGTCGCCGGTATACTTCTCTTCCATGACGCGGCGGAGCCAGTCGAGGACCTTCTCCCCGGCCTTCTCCCATATGACGACATCGTGGAAGTTCGTCGTCTCCGCGGTGCTGACCTCGAAATGCCCGACGTCGTAGTAGACGCGCGAGCCGTTCGTGATGAACTCGCCGGCGAGGTGCAGGTCGGAATCCCGCAGGAGGTCGAGCGCCATCATGTGGGGGTCGAACCCCATCGTGCCCATCTTGCGGCAATAGAGCGTGTACTCGTGCTCGGTCCCCTGGACCATCTTCCTCATGCGTCACCCGACCATCGGGTCCGCACCGGTCCGGAAGACCTCCCGCTGGCGCTTCTCGTACACGTACATCTCCGTGATCGCGTGCTCCTTGCTCTCCTCGTCAATCGCCATCTCGAGGTCCTTCATCGTGAGACCTTCCTTCTTCCGCTCCGTCTTCTTGAGCAGGATGACCCGCTTCACGAAGTTCTTCTTCGCGGTCGTCACGATCGCCTCGATGATGGCGCCGGAGATGATGTCCTTCCGCTTCACGGTCTTGATCGCCTCTTTCGCCTCGGCGTCGAGCTTGACCTTGACCCACTTATTCTCCCCGTAGAGTTCATCGAGGACGAAGCGGCGCAGAGCGTCGACCGCCTCCTTGTGGCCTCCGTACATCTCGTCGAGGCTCTCCGCGGTCGGCAGGTCCTCGTTCAGGTAGATCCGAAGGATCTCCTCAGCCGCCTTGCGGTCCGGACGCGGGATCTCGATGATCTCGTCGAAGCGCCCCGGCCTCAAGAGGGCCGGGTCCACGAGGTCCGCGCGGTTCGTCGCGCCGATCACGAAGACGTCGTGGAGCTCGACGAGTCCGTCCATCTCGCTCAGGATCTGCGCGATGATGTTCTTGTGGACGCCGGATGTGTCCATCATGCCGCGGACCGTGAAGAGAGCCTCGATCTCGTCGAAGAAGACGATGCTCGGCTTCTTCTCGTGCGCCTGACGGAATATCTCCTTGATGATGCGCTCGCTCTCCCCGACCCACTTCGAGAGGACGTCCGCGATGCTGACGTTGAAGAAGGTCATGTCGTTCTCCGTCGCGATCGCCTTCACGAGCAGCGTCTTGCCGCAACCCGGGGGACCGTAGAGCAAGATCCCGCGCGGCGCCTGGAGGGAGATCTGCGCGAACAGCTTCGCCTCCTGGTACGGGAGCACGACGACGTCCTTGATGCGCTCGATCGCCTCCATGAGCCCGCCGATCTCGCCGTACGTCACGTTCGGCTTCTCGCCGAGGAGGAGGGACTTGACCTCGAGGTTCGGGAGGATGTCGAGGACCTCCATCGTCGGAGGCAGGACGCCGATCTGGAATCCGGGCTTGAGCTTCTTGAAGACGTTCTTGTCGCAATCGATCAGCCGCTTCTCCATGTCCCCTTCCACGGAGATCACGAGCTTGCCGTCCAGCATGTCGACGACCTTCGCGATCACGCCCTCGTTGCGCACCGCGCTGCCTTCCACGATCGCGTACGTCTGCGGGTGCACCCAGACGTATTGGCCGACGCCGAGCTGCGACTTGTCGACCAAGCCGGTCGAGACCTTGAGCAGTTCGGTCGCGCGCGCGACGACAACCTGGTTCCCGTCGAGGTCGGGACCTTCCTTGCGGACGACGTACGCGTAGAGGAGCGGCGGTTGCTTGATCTTGTTGAACTTGTCCTCGTAGGCTTTCAGGCGGTACTCCCGTTCCTCGATCTCGTAGCGGAAGGAGTGAAGGTCGCGCTCGTACTGCCGACGGAGGCGATCCATCTTCTCCTCGAACTCGTCTCGGACTTCTTCCGCCGACTTCGACACCTTTCCGTCGCCCTCGTCACTCGCCATTTTTGGATCACCGCGGGCTTGCGCACGCGAGTCGTTCAGGACGCGACGGCATCCGCTCTCGGGACGCGAGTCTGTGGAACAAGCTGCCGCCTCGTCCCATCCCTTGTTAGAAAGTGGCATCCGGAATTAAAGCTTTTGTTATCGGTACTGAAGATGGGACAATCCTGCGACGCGTGCGAAAATCGTCGCGTCCTCCCGGAGGAACGTGATCGCGCGTCGCGATTCGCACGCGGTTTCTTGTTGTAGCGAACGGACTCACAGAAATACAGAGCGCGCACGCTCGCATCGTGCGCCCGATGTCCTTACGTGTAGCTGCCCTGGATCAATTTCTTGATGTACGGGGTGAGGACCCGCGCGAGGCCCATGTCCCCGTCCCAGTCTTCGATCTGGTCCCAGTGATGATCTTCCATGTCCTTGATGCATCGCTCGATCTGGCTGGTCCAGCTCTGCGAGCCGTCGCCTTCGATCCGAGCCGCGAGCACGAGCCACTTGCCGCGGCCGATCAGGATGTGCATGTGGCCGACCGTCATCTCGTTTAGGTCGGCGTAGTCGTCCCCGCGGAGCGCGTCTTTGACGAACGCCTGCACCGCCGTGAGCATGCCGCTCAAGATGTCCGTGTCGACGTCGGGTCTGAGCCGTCGGGTCTCGTGCTTGATCAACAGGCCGTCCTTGTGATTGAGGAGGAACACATCCTCGAGGATCGCGTCGCTCGACTTCGCGGTCGTCGTTGGCGGCGGGGCGGCGGGCTTGGACGCCTCGGCCCCTCGTCGACGCAGGATGAGGAACGCGGCCGCGGCGACCGCCGCGCCGACGAGCACGAGGATCCACCAGAATTGCGCCAAGACGCCCGGGGCGGTCGCGAATTGGAAGGTCTTCGACTGCACCATCGTGTTCCCGGCGAGATCGCGTGCGGTCGGATCGATCACGACGAAGTAGGTCGCTCCGGAATCGAGGTCGCGCGCCGGGACGAACGTCATGACGCGGGAATCCGAACTCCACAAGAATGCGCCGTCCATCGCGGGCGTGATCGAGAACGCGGCCTCGACGGAGCTACGGTTCATGGGCTCGCTGAACGTCACGATGATCCAAGGCGTCAGGTTCGTGTTCGATCCGACGGGCCGAGAATCCGTCACGAACGGCGCCAAGACGTCAACAAGCGTCCACGTGTCGTTCGTCGCGGGAGCCGCTTCAACGTTCCCCGCGCGATCCCGCGCGATTGAACGGAAGGCATAGACATGGGCGCCTTGCCCCACGAATGTCGCGCCGGTCGCCGTCGTGTTCGTGTATCCCACGAGATCCGTCCAGGGATTCGTTCCATCTTTCCACTGAATGGCATATGCCGCGATATCCGTCGTGCCGACGACGGGGCCCCATGCAATCGCGAATTGGAGGGCGTTCTCGTATCTCGGTAACGTCGTGACGGCGGAATCGGGTGGCGTGACGTCCACGATCGTCCACGACTCGTTTCCGGTCACCGTTTCGGTGTTCCCCGCGTGGTCCGTGGCGACCGAGCGGAACTGGTACGTGTGGCCATCCTGGCCGGTGAACGATCCCGAGGTCGTCGCAGCCGTCGCCACGAGCCAGTCCGTCCAGCCGGCCCCGTTGTCATTCACTTGAACGTGGTAGGTCGAGACGTCCGTCGTCCCCTCGGTCGGTCCCCAGTAGACGGTGAAGGAGAGGGAGGCTTCGTACCTCGGCAGGGCCAGCGTGCGGGAGGTCGGAGCGATCGTATCGACCATCGTCCATGTGTCGTTCGATGCCGGGGGGACCTCGACGTTGCCCGCGGCGTCCGTGGCGATCGACCGGAAGGCGTAGATCCCTTGGCCCGAGGCCGTGAACGTCCCGGACGTCGCGGTCGTGCCGACGAGCCAGTTCGTCCAGCCGGCGGCTCCGGCATTGGATTGGATCGTGTAGGAGGCGATGTCCGTCACGCCCACATCCGGTCCCCAGGACACAAGGAACGCGCTCCGGTTTTGGTACTGGCTCAACGCATTCACATGGGAGCCCGGCCGGACCGTGTCGACGATCGTCCACGTATCGTTCGCGGACGGGCGGGATTCTCGGTTCCCCGCGGCATCCTCCGCCGTCGTGGCGAACTCGTACGCCCCGTCGGCCGACGCCGTGAACGAGAGGAAGCCGAAGTTCCCGCCAGGTTGGACGGAGTACTGAATCCAGATCGCGCTCCCGGCCGTCCGGTACCACAGGGTGATATTGGCCACCCCAGTCCCGTTCCCGTCCGAAGCGCTGTACGAGACCCAGAAGGTGAGCGTGTTCTCATACGTCGGCAAGGGGCTGGCCGCGGACGTCGGAGCGTCTTTGTCGACCATCCCGAACGATTCCGTGTGGCTGGTCCCCATGTTTACGGACCGCGGGTCGTTGGTGAACGCGTAAGGCGGGTACGTCACGCTGACCTGGGTCACGTTGTCGGTCGGGACCGGCGAGTTCACGTAGATGCGGTCCGTGACGAGGATCCAGGATTGGATGCCGGAAGGGGCCGTGCGATCCCAGATCGTCGTGCTTCCGTCCGCGACCTTGATGTGGGCCCCGGCGACCGGCGTGAAGCCGTTCGGCCAGAGCGCGTCGACCTCGAGGAAGTTCCGGACGGTGAGATTTCCTGCGGCCATCACCGCGAGCTTCGTGAACGGACTGTTCACCGCAATCGCTTCCGTGTAGTTGTCCACATAGAACTCGTAGCTACCGATCGACGACAGCGTCGCGTTGTCAGCCGTGAAGTGGATCTTGGACGTCTTGTTTCCGATGAGGTAGTATCCGTCCGCATAGGACGACTGAATCGGGGGGCCACTGCCCGATCCACCTTTCGTCACGCCCGAGATCGTATCCCCCGCGGAGAGGCCATTCAGGACGAGTCCCGAGATGACGCCGAACGCATCCCCGCCGCGGCCACCGTTCGTCCCGATGAGCGAGTCCCCGCCCCGGCCGCCTTGCATCGTAGTAACCCAGTTCGACGAGAAGCTCGGAGACGTGTACACGGCCGCGATCCCCGCGGCCGCGCCCCCGTTGCCGCCGAACCGCGTGCCGACGCCCCCGGCTCCGCCGGTGACGATATCCACTTGGTTGAAACTGGCCTGGGTGTTGTTGAATGCGCCGTCGTTGTTCCCGAAGAAGATGACTCCGGTCGCGTTGCCGCCGTACCCGCCGCGCAGGCCGCGGCCTCCGTCCCCGGCCGTCAGGGTCGTCAAGGTGTTGGCGTGGACCGTCGCCGGGCCTGCGACGTAGAAGACCGCGACCCCGTTCGCCGCGCCGCCGGTCCCGCCGTTCCCGGATCCTCCGCCGGCCACCGCTCCGTTTCCACCGATGCCGCCTCGGATGTTCTGGAGAACGTTACCGCTCGCATCGACGTTTCGCGCACCGATCAGAAACACCGCGTCCGCGTCGCCGCCGGTGCCGCCGTTCCCGTTCGTCGTCCCACCGGTTCCACCGAGTCCCCCGCCGCCGCCGGACACTCCGTCGGCCGTGTTCGTGAATAATTGACTGGTTCCGATCGAATTCACCACTTCGATAGCGACGGCCGTCCCCGCGTCTCCGCCTCGGCCACCGGTCGTCGTCGTGGCGCTCCCGCCACCCGATCCCCCGTTTCCGCCCGTCATGGTCGTGACCGTGTTCCACTGGATCATGGGATTCGTCGTGCCGACGACGACAATGCCCGCGGCGGAACCCCCGTTGCCACCACGACCTCCCGTGCCTCCAGTGTTTGCCTGACCGTCGCCCCCACGTCCTCCGCTCACGCTCTCGACTGCGTTGCTCGTGAGCGAGGCCGAGGGCGCCCCAGACACGTAGATCCCCACGCCGATCGTGCCATCACGCCCCGGAGCCCCCGGACCGATCCCGGCAAGCCCTGGGGAGCCGCGGACACCCTGAACCGTGTTTCCGTCAATCGATGCGGTCGCCCCGCCCGTCACCAAGATGCCCATCGCGAAGCCACTACTCACGTTCGTGATCCTGTTGCCCGACACCGTCGGGAAACCCGGCTGCTCGACCTGGATCCCGATCGCGGTGTTGTTGATCGCGTTGTTGGAAATCTGGACGCTGGAGGCGTTCGCGTACACGCCCACGTTCGTCGCGCGGAGGATCGTGTTGCTCGAGACATAGCTCGATGACCGAAGAAACACGAATCCGGCTCCCGCCTGGATGATCTTGTTGCTAATGATGTCCGGAGAGCTGTCCGTCGCCGAGATCGCTCGGTCGACGCGATCGAACGTCGACCAGGAAACGGAGCCGGATGAGCTGGCGTTGAATTGGATGCCGCCCCACGGGGTTAGGGATGACGTGTTCGCGGCGAAGGTGATTGGTTTCGCCAGGGTCCCATCGGCTTTCAGCTGCCCGTCGACGAAGAGGTGCACGCCCGGATCGAACCTCACCGTCGTCCCGGGCATGATCGTCAGGGTCCAAGGAGCCCTGATCGTGACGGCACCCGTCGCGATGTAGAGAGTGTCGGCCACACCCCAGGTCACGTCCGTCGTGTACACGCCTCGGACGTACGTGGTGGCGCTCACGGTCGGGGCGCTGACGAGCAGGACCGCCCCGATCGACCCGAGGAGCGCGAGGGCCACCGCCACGCTTCTCATCGAGAACCGCGGGGGGTGGGTGCGCATGCGAGGCGGCGTCTCCCAGGCGAGGGCATTCCCCGGCCCAGTGCCGTCCACGTTCTCCGCTTCCATATATTACTCAAATGTCGCCGTTATCCCGCGTGATACCGACTTCGCAACCGGATAACGGCCGCCGCATCGGACGATGCGAGAACCTTCAAGCCGCGCCGAGGGTTTGGCCGCCCGATGTCCCGCACGGGACTCGATGCGATCTTCTCGCCGTCGTCCATCGCGATCGTCGGCGCGTCCCGTCACCGCGGGAAAATCGGATACGAAATCCTTCGCAATCTCATCTTGAACGAGTACCAGGGGACGATTTATCCGGTGAATCCGAAGGCGACGAGCATCCACGGGATCCGTGCCTACCCGAGCGTCCTCGAGATCCCCGGCCCGGTGGACCTCGCGGTGATCACCGTACCCGCCGAGGTCGCGCTTCAAGCCGTCGAGGACTGCGGAAAGAAGGGGGTGAAAGGCCTCGTCGTGATCACCGCGGGCTTCCGAGAAATTGGCGACGTGGGAACGGACCGGGAGGCGCGGCTCCTCGCGGTTTGCGCGCAATACCGCATGACGATGATCGGCCCGAACTGCATGGGTGTGATCAACACCCATCCGGACATCCGCATGGATGCGACGTTCGCGCCGACGCCGCCGTTGCCCGGCGGAATCTCGCTCGCCACGCAGAGCGGCGCCCTCGGGATTGCGATCTTAGACCATGCGAAAACGCTTGGCGTCGGTTTCGCGAAGTTCTGCTCCTTAGGGAACAAGGCGCAGGTGAGCCTGAACGATCTCCTTGAGATGTGGCATGAGGACCCGGATACGAAACTCATCCTCGCGTACATCGAGAATTTCGGCAACCCGCAAAATTTCGTCCGGATCGCGCGCGAGACCACGAAGGACAAGCCCGTGATCGCCGTGAAGTCGGGTCGATCGGAGGCCGGAAGCCGCGCGGCGGTTTCGCACACCGGTTCCTTGGGGGGCTCGGACCTCGCGGCGGAAGCCGTGTTCTCCCAGACCGGCGTGCTGCGGGCGAACTCGATCGAGGAGCTGTTCGACCTGGCGATGGCGTTCGCCTTGCAGCCCATCCCCCGAGGGGACCGCGTCGCGGTCGTCTCCGATGCGGGCGGCCCGGCAATCATGTGCGTCGATGAGCTGGTTGCCCAGGGCCTCCGGCTCGCGGAGCTGGCGCCGGCGACTCGGGCGGACATGAAGAAGTGGGCCCCTCCGGAAGCGTCGCTCCAGAACCCGATCGACCTGACCCCGCAAGGGAGCCTCGACGATTACCGCCGCGCGATGGACGCCGTCCTCGCGGATGGATCCGTCGACGCCGTGATCGCGATCTACGTGCCGCCCGTACGCGTGGACGAAGTGGACGTCGCCCGCGCGATCTGGGAGATCGCCCGAAAACACTCGAAGCCGGTCTTGTGCAATTTCCTCGGACGCGCCCAGGATAGTGCGGGCTTCGTCGAGCTCGTCACGCATGGCGTGCCCTCGTACTCGTATCCGGAGAGCGCTGCGCGGGCGCTCGCCGCGATGCACCGGTATGCCCGCTACCGGGACCGGGACGAGGGAGACCTTCGCACGTTCCCGGTCGATCGCGGCATTGCCGAATCCGTCTTGGCCCAGAGCAGGGCGGAGAATCGAACGTTGTTGCGCGCCGAGGAGGCGAACCGCCTCCTGGAGACGTACGGGATTCGCACCGCGAAGACTCGGTTGGCACGCACCGTGGCGGATCTGCCGGCCACCGCGGCAGAAATCGGATACCCGGTCGTCATGAAGGCGGTCGGCCCCGCTCTTGTGCACAAGTCCGAACTACAAGCGGTCCTGCTCGATGTCCGCGGGAAGGAGGACCTAGTCGAGGGGGCGTCGAGCCTGGCCCGCCGCCTCCGGGACCGAGGAGTCACCATCGAGGGATTCCTGGTCCAAGAGTTCGTGACCGGTGGCACCGAGGTCATCCTGGGCATGACCCGAGACAAGGTCTACGGGCCGTGCCTTGTCTTCGGACTCGGCGGCATCTATGTCGAATACCTGAAGGACGTTGCCTTCGGACTGCCGCCGTTGACCGATCGGGACGCGATGCGAATGATCGAATCGATCCGGACCTTCCCGCTGTTGAAAGGCGTGCGAGGCGAGCCTCCCCGAGACGTGAAGGCGTTGCAAGACGCCCTCCTGCGACTCGCCCAGCTCGTGTCGGATTCCGACCGGATCCAGGAGATCGATCTCAATCCGGTGATCGTCCTCCCGGAGGGAAAGGGTTACCGGGCCGTCGACGCCCGGATCGTGCTCGCGCCGGCCCCGCCGCGGGTCTAGTCGCCGGGAACCGGGCCGCTCAACTCGATCCAAATCCCATCCGGATCTTCGACGTATGCGAGTATGCTCCCTCCTTCGGCGAAAGGAGGATGGCCGCTCCGCGCCCCTTTCGCGATCAGTTCGCGGTAGGCCCCCTCGACATCCGCGCACGCGAACGCGATGTGGTCCAGCTCGTCCCCGTTGCGATACGGGCCCGTGAAGAACTTCGAGCCGTCCGGATACCAGTTCAACTCGAGCATCTGCTTGGACCCGGCACTGCGAAGCTCCGCCCATTCGCCGTCCGTCTCCGGAACGCGCTGACGGCGCACGACGCGCATCCCCAGGACATCCCGGTAGAAGGAAATCGAACGCTCCAAGTTCCGAACCTGAATCCCGACGTAGGCAAGTGTGTAGCGCATCGAACCGATCCGGGAGCGAAGGGCCGCCCATAAGCGATTTGCCGCCGGACGACGGCGCGTAACCCTTGTAGCCTCGCCCGCCTATGTCGGTCCGGAGGGGGACATGATCCAAATTGACTTGGAGGTCCCGGACCGGCCGGGGGAGCTCGCGAAGCTCGCGGCGATCTTGGGAGATGCGGGCATCAACATCGACGCGATCGGCGCCGAGTCTGCGGGCGGGCGATCGTATGTGAGCCTGATCGTCAACCAGCCGATGCAGGCGCGGGAGGCGATGATGAAGAGCGGATACGCTTGCTCGACGCGGACCGTCCTCGTCGTCCGCCTGGACGACAAGCCGGGCGCGCTGGCCGCCCTCGCACGGAAGCTGGGAGACGCCGGAGTCGACGTCGTCAGCGCGATTCACCTCGGCACCGTGGGTGGTCATGCCCAGGTCGCTCTCGGGGTCGACAACTTGGAACGGGCGCGATCGTTGGTATGAGCCCGAGAGGGACCGGAGGCTGAGTCGGTTCCCTCGATGCGTTCAGCGCCCCTTCTCACAACCGATAACCAAAGCCCGTTTCTTAAATAAGGAGCGGGCCGCTCGATTTCTCCGTACACGAACCGCGAGGCGATGCCTCGCGACCTAGGCGGCCAGCGTATGCAAGGGGCGATCGAAGCTCTGCTTTCCGGTCTCGTACTCCGAGGCCTCGGCCCGGCCCTCTCGGGAATCCTGATGGCCGCTCCGCTGAAGAAAGTCGCCCGGGCGCAGCTCAAGAAGATCTACGTCCTCGATGAGCGCGGCGAGATGGCCGGGGAATACATCCTCGATCAGGATTGCCCGATCGACTACAACGACTTCCTGAAAGTTTTGCCCGATGAAGGGATCGGCGATCGCGATTCCTTGTTCGTCGGCGAATATGTTTTCACAGCATTCCAGAGCGGCAAGTTCGTGTTTGTCCTCCTGTCGCGCGGCCAACTCGCGCCCGAGGATGTCAACTGGACCGCCCTCCTCCTCACGGCCGCGGATTCGCATCTCGCGTCCGCGGCGAATCGCCCTGCGCCGGCCCGCGCCGCCGAACCGAGACCGGAGGTCGACAAGGGAATCGCGGAACGCGATGCGCGCCTCCAAGCGAAAGAAAAGTCCCTCGCCGAGCTCGAGGCGAAGCTCAAGGCGGACGCAGCCAACCTGAGTGGACGCCAGGAGGAGCTAGACCGTCAGAAGGCGAGGCTCGCGGCCCTCGCGGACTATTCCACCCAACTGCAGGATGCGGTGTCGAAGGGCGCCTCCCGGTCGGCGAAGACCCTGGAGATCGCGGAACAGCTCGCGACGAGCTCCAACGAGGATTCGAAGAAGGCCGAGTCGAAGGCCAACTCGGACGCGCGACAAGCATTCGAGCAAGAGCGGAAAGCGCTCATCGCGGCGAAGACCGAGCTCGAAACTCGCTACCAAGAGGGTTCCGCCAGAATCGCCCAACTCGAAAAGGAGGCGAAGGCCTCGGTCGCCTTCCTCGAAAAGGAACGGGCGGAGACCGCGGTTCGGTCGGCGGAAGAAGAGAAGACCCGCCGCGAAATCGAGAGCCGGGTGGCCGACCTGAGTCAGCGTTTCACGTCAATGGCGAAAGAGCGGCTCGTGGCCTCGCATCGCCCCCCCGGCGAGGTCTCTGACGAGGTTCGGAAGGCGATGGAAGGCGAGAAAGCCGAGCTCGCGCGGGAGCGCAAGTTCCTCCAGCGTCGGGCGATCGAGCTCCTGGACCGCGAGGAGCGGGTTCGGGACCGCGAAGCACGGGTCGAGGAACGAGACCGCGAATTCGGGCGACGGGACAAGGATCTCTCCGCCCGCGAAGAGGATCTAGACCGGCAACGGACGCTCCTCGCGCAAGCAAAGCCGCAGGCGCCCGAGATCCGCGCCGAACCGGACGAAGCGAAGAAAGACATCGAGCGGCGCGTGAAGATCATCCAGCAGAAGGCGCTGGAGCTGCTGGACCGGGAGGAAAAACTGAGGAGGCGCGCGGCGGAGCTCGAGGCGATGGAGTCCCGGCTCTCCGGAAGGGTGACGGTCGAGTGAAACGGCTTCCCTCCCAGAAAGAAATCAGGTCAGATAACCACCAAACGGCGCTTAAATAGGTCCGAACGGAACCCGCTGTAACCCCACGCAGACGCTCGTCAGAGTCGTGACGGCTTGAACGTCTCATGTGCAGAACTGCCAGGTTCCAACTACGACGTCGCACGAGGTGACTCAACCGGAATCCCCCGGCCTTCCGCTGCGTCGGTGAGCGGTACCGCCGCTCCGTCCAACCACTCCCTCCCGGAACGCGCCGTGGTGTTTTCGTGAAGGCGCGAACCGCGTTCCTCGTCGCCTTCGTCATGCTTGCAACCGCCGCCCTGGTGGTCGTCAGCCAGTCGATGCCCGACCCGCTCGCGAAGTTCAGGACTCCCGACGGTCGGCTCACGATTCCGGGCCGTGCGTTGACCCCGGAACTGCAACGGCTGCTGTTCCATGGCAATGACCTGCAGCCTCTCACCAATGTCACCTTCCTTCTCCCGGTGCGATCTTCGTATCCGACGGAGCGCCTCGTCGCCATCTCATTCGCGTCTCCAAATCTCAACGTCTTGGTTCATCCGCGGCAAGCGCCGGAAACGTGGGGCAGCGCCATCGATCACGTCCTCCGAGTGTGGTTCCCTTCCGTCGACTGGCACGAGGTGGCAGTCGGATTCCGAGACTCGATCCGGGACGGCGTTGGGTGGTTTTTCGATCTCTTCACGATGAACGCCAAGGCCGACGCATTGACGGTCGATTCGACGACCGTCGCAGTCGTCGACCCCGCCGCGGCAACCTGCACGACCTCCCAATCGGCGGCCGCGGGCGACAACGCGGTACTCGTGATGCTCAGCAATCGCGGGCCCACCGCGTACGCGAGCGTCACGTACGGCTCGGTCAGCCTGAGCCTGATCCCCGGGACCGCCACGAGCGGCACCGGAATCGTGCGCTCGGAGATATGGTTCTTCCAAGGCGCGATTCCAGGCGGCGCTCAAACGATGACGGCCACCCTCGTGAGTGGCACCGCGAAACAAGTGTGTGCCACGGTCCTCTTAGGGGGAGTCTTGGCCGCGACCCCGACCGCAGGGGGAACCGCGGCGAGCGGGACGACTGCGAATCCGAACATCTCGATCTCCCCGGCATCCGCCGGTGAACTGGCCTTCGCGGTCCTGGGGATCCGAGGGACCACGGCACCGACGGCCGTCACCGGCACGGGGGCCACCGCGACGTCTCTCTATGGAATCGCGCCGACTCAGTGCGCCGCCGCGCCCAATAGTTTTTGCGGCGCGGGGGCCGACATGCCCTTCCCCGGGACGGCAATCACGTGGACGGACGGCAACGCCACCGACTGGGTCATCTCCGCGGTTCGCGTGTTGCCCACCCCGAACTGCGGCGTTGCGTCGGGGAACTGCTATCGGATCGGCGCGGGTGGGACGTGGGCCACGGGTGCGAACTGGTCGAACACGTCCGGCGGGGCGGCGTGCGGCTGCACGCCCGTTGCGACGAACGATGTGATCTTCAATGCCACCCCCACCGGCACCACGACCCTTGCGGCAGCCACGACGATCGCGAGCATCGACATGACGGGCTTCACCGGCACGCTCGATACGACCGCATCCAACTGGGCGCTCACCGTCAACGGTCCATTCGCCATTCAGGGGACGTTCCAGGCTCGGAGTTCGACGATTACGATCACCGGGGACGTCGACGTGCTCACCGCGGCGACGATCATCAATCTCGGCGCATCGAGCTGGACGGTCAACGGCCTGTGGACCAACCTATCGACCTCCGCCTCGTGGGCCGCGGGGACGAGCACGGTGACGATTCGAGATGCGACAAGCGGGACGCTCACATTCGCGGCACTGGCTGGCGGAGCGAACGAGTTCAACAATCTCACGCTGGACGCCAGTGTGACTACGAGCATCACGTACACGATGGCAGCAAACCCGTTGAGGATGGGAGCGACCCTCACGATCCGCAACTCGACCGGCGGGGCGACGGGACCGACTATCTTGACGACATCGGCGTCGAACTTCGGCATCACCGCGGGGGCGCTCGCCATTGCGACCTTCGGAAGCTTGACCGCGAACGGGTCGGCCATTGCGTTCAACGGCAACGTGAACGTCAGCGCGGCGAACGGCTACGTCGTCATGGGTACGTCGGCATGGACCGTCACGGGGACCTGGACGAACGCGTCGACGTCCGCCTCGTGGAACCCCGGGACCGGTACGGTCACGTTCACGAGCGCGACCGGCGGGACGATGACGTTCGCCGGGACGAATCTTCCGGGCAACGAGTTCAACAATGTTTCTTTCAACTCCTCGGCGGCGTCCGTCCAGACGTTCACGATGGCGACAAGGGCCCTCATCTGGGGCGGGACGCTCACGATCTCGGACGGTTCCTCGACGACGGCGCTCGCAACGGCCAATCTCGGCCTGACTGGCGGCGCACTCAGCGTCGGCAACGGCGGTATCCTCACCGCTAACGCTTCCACGGTAACCGTGTCGAGCGTGGCGATGACCGGGGGAACGAGCGGAACGATCACGCTCACGACCGGCTCGTTCACCAGCAGCGGCAACTGGGACACGAGCGGAGCCGGCTCCGTGTTCACGAAGGGCACGAGCACGGTGACGATGAGCGGTGTCGCCAACATCGCCATTCTGAACGCGAGCAACAACTTCAACAGCCTCGTCATCTCGGCGGCGGGAACGGTCACCCAAACCGGCCTCGTGGACGTCTCCGGGACCTTGACGGTGAATGCCGGCTCAATCCTCGCGAGCGGCACCTTCACGCTGACCGTGGCCACCCTCGCAGCGAACATGGCGGGTGGAATCACCGGGGGGGCGGCGGGCACGAAGACGATCACCGGCAATGTCAGCATCGCAGCTTCAGGATACTTCGGCTTCGGTGCGACGACTTGGAACTTCGGCGGTTCGTGGACGAACTCGTCGACGAGCGGATCGTGGTCCGCCGGAACGGGGACGGTCGTCTTCAATTCCGGCTCGTCTCGCACGATGACCTTCGCCAACTTGGGAGTCTCTGAGTTCAACAACGTGCAGTTCGGCCCTACCGCCGCCGCGACGTTCACTATGGCGACGAACGGCCTCCGATGGGGAGGCACGTTGACCCTCAACAACAATGCGACCCTTTCGACCACGAACCTCGCGTTGACGGGCCCGGGAGGAAACCTCACGGTGAACAACGGGGCCACCTTGACGGCGGGCACGTCCGCCGTGAGTGTGACCAACGTGGCGATGACCGGCGGAGTCTCCGGGACGATCACGGCCTCGGGCTCATGGACCGTCGCAGGGAACTGGGACACGTCCGGAGGGGGCTCCGTCCTCACGGCGGCTTCGAGCACCGTCACGATGAGCGGAGCCGCGAAGACCGTCAAGATCCTGAACGCCTCCAACGGCTTCGGCGCACTCACCATCAGCGGCACCGTCACCGCGGCATCGGCGATCACCCTGGCCGGCCTCCTGACGGTCAGCGGCACCTTCGACACGACCGCGACTAACTACGGCCTGTCCGTCGGCGGCGGCCTGACGGTCAGCAGTGCCACGGGGGTCTTCCGGTCAAACGGATCGACCGTCTCGGTGGCCGGGAATGTTTCCGTGAACAATGCGGGCGGCTACATCACGTCAGGCGGCGCCGGTTCGTGGACCGCCTCCGGATCCTGGACAAACGCGTCCACATCCGCGTCCTGGAATTTCGCGTCTCCCATCATGTTCAACTCATCGGCCTCCCAGACGATGACCTTCGCCGTCCTCCCGGGAGCTGCCTCCGAGTTCACCGACATCGCCTTCAACAGCGGCGCGTCGACCGTCACGTTCACCATGGCGGCGAACCGCCTCATTTGGTCGGGGACCTTGTCGGTCCAGGGTGGGGCCGGAGCGACGACCCTCGCGACGAGCAACCTGGCCCTCACCGGCGGCGCACTCACCCTCGGCAACGGGGGTGTGCTGACCGCGAATGCATCGGCAGTCAGTGTATCGAACGTCGCGATGACCGGCGGTACCTCGGGCACGCTGACGCTGACCACCGGCGCGTGGACCGTGACCGGGATCTGGGACACCTCCGGCGCAGGATCGACATTCGCAGCCGGATCGAGCACCGTCACCATGACCGGAGCGGGCACGACCGTCAAGATCTTGGACTCGTCGAACGGGTTCGCCGCTCTCACCGTTAGCGGCACTCTCTCCGCGGCATCGGCCCTCACAACGGCGGGACTCGTCACCGTGAGCGGCACGCTCGACACGACGGGCGCGAACTACGGCCTCACGATCGGCGGCGGACTCACCGTCAGCGGTGCGACCGGGGTCCTTCGCGCGAACGCCTCGATTGTCTCCGTCGCCGGGAACGTGAATATCAACAGCGCCACGGGCTACATCACGTCGACGGCCGGCGGTTCTTGGACCGCGTCCGGATCATGGACGAACTCCTCGACATCGGCCTCGTGGAGCTTCGTCGCCCCGATCACCTTCAACTCCTCGGCCTCACGAACAATGACATTCGGCAACCCGACCCTGGAGTTCGCCGGGAACGTCACGTTCAACTCCGGCGCCTCGACGGTCACGTTCACGATGGCGGCGAACAGCCTGGACGTCGGCGGGACGCTCACGATAGCGGGCGGAGCCGGCACGACGACGCTGAACACGAGTGGTTCAAACCTCGCGATCAACCCGGCCACACTGGTCGTGAACGCGGGAGGAGCCCTCACGGCCAACGGGTCCATCATCACGGTTACCTCGATGGATACCCATCTCGGGACATTCACGGTCGGCGCCTCGACCGTCGTCGTGAACGCGTCGGGCGGCTCCATTAACGTCACGCAGACGGTCAACAATCTCACGGTCACACCCGCCGTCTCGACGACGTTCACAGGATCTCTCACATGGACAGGAACGCTCGCCTTCACGAACGCCGGGAGCGTCGCATTCGGAACGAACAGCCTGACCTCGAGTGGCGCCGCGACCTTCACGTTCGCGTCGGCAACGATCACGATGAGCTCGGGGAACTGGGATACGTCTTCGGCCACGACCTTCACGGCGACGAGTTCGACGGTCACGTTCTCAGGGACGGGGAACCTTCGAGTCGGGGGAAGCGCCTCCTTCGGCGCGCTCACGGTCAGCGGCGGCACCCGGACCCTCCAGAGCCAACTCACGACGTCGGGACTGCTGACCCTTTCGGGCGGCACCCTCGCCAAGGGGACGAACGCGCTCACCGCCAACGCCGGGATCACGATGTCGGGCGGCGCGCTCACCTCCACGTCCGGTGCGGTCAGCATCACCGGCAATGTATCGATCGCGGCCGCGTCCTACATCGTCTTCGGTTCCGAGACTTGGACCGTGAGTGGCTCGTGGACGGACAATTCCACGTCGGCGAGTTGGTCGATTGGAACCGCGACCGTGGCCTTCAACGCGTCCTCGGCGCAGACGATGACGTTCGCGGCGCTCCCGGGGAACGCACCCGAGTTTTACAACGTGACCTTCAACAGTGGCGCGTCAACGGTCACACTCACGATGACGACGAACGCGCTGGCTTGGTCGGGAATCCTCACGGTCCAAGGAGGGGGCGGGGCGACGACGCTCGCCACGAGCAATCTCGGACTCACCGGAGGCGCCATCGTCGTCGGCAATGCGGGAGTCCTCGCCGCGAACGCCTCCGCGGTGTCGATATCCGGATTGACGATGATTGGAGGGACCAGCGGCACGTTGACGCTGACGACCGGTTCATGGGCCGTCTCCGGCAACTGGAACACCAGCGGGGCGGGCTCGGCATTCTCGAAGGGAACATCGACGGTCACCTTCACCGGGGCCGGGCAGACGGTATCCATCCTCAACGCTTCGAACGGGTTCTACAACCTCGCCGTCTCGGGGACCGTCACCCAGTCCACCGCCATCGATGTGACGAATTCCTTGACGGTGAGCGGAACTCTGACCACCGGAGGGTTCAACATTACGGGCGGTTCGAACCTCTCCGTCCCGGATGGTGGCACCCTGGCGGCAGGCACCTCGACGTCCACGTTCACGAACGTCACGATGACCGGCTCGATCTCAGGCACGATCACCCTGACGGGCGCATGGACGGTCAGCGGTTCTTGGGACAGCACCGGGGCAGGCTCGGTTCTGAACCCCGGGACATCGACCGTGACGTTTACCGGGACCTCGCAGACAATCAGCCTCGCGGCGGGCCAGACGTTCTACAATCTCACAATCGGTGGCACGGTTTCCATCAACTCGTCGGTGACCGCGGCGGCGACGCTGACGGTGAACAACGGGGCCGTCCTCACAAAGACGGGCCAGACGATCGCCTTCAACTCCTTGACGCAGAACGGGACCGGGAGCATCGTCGACGGAGCGATCACCGTCGTGAACTTCTCCGTCACGAACAGTGATGGAACGAATCTCACGGCCATCAGCGTGTTCACGACATGGACGATCGACGCGGACTACACGTGGACCCATTCATCCACGGTCGCGACCTCGACGATCACCTTTACCATCGGAGGAAACACAATCGGGCATCGATTCAATGTGACTAAGGACGCCGTGGACTTCACGAATGGCTTCGTGAACGGCTCCGGGCAGATCATCTTCACGATGCTCGGTTCGGACCCGGTCGTCGACGTCCGCCTTACATCGCCCTGCGGGGGGAATCGATATTGGATCGGTGGGACGGGTGGCTGGTCCCAGACAGGCCATTGGGCGGATTCGTCGGGCGGGGTGAATGGATGCTCCGTGCCGAACTCTTCGAATCCGGTCTTCTTTGACGCGAGCTCCGGAGGCGGAAGCGTCGCGATTAATCTGAATGGGGCCGCGGCTTCGCTCAACACGACCGGGTGGACCGGGACGATTGCAATCGGATCGTTCGACCTCGCTGTGAGCGGCGACATTATCCATGCCGCGGGAATCATTTCGATTGGCGCCTCCTCGAATGCCGGCCTGACGGCAACCGGGACGCTCACTCTCTCGGGTTCCGCAGTCCTCGACGGGTCCGGCGTGGCGTCTCTGGTTGCGATCTCCGGCGACACGTCAATCGCGAGTACGTCGGCCTACTTCCGGATGGGCAGCGGCACCTGGACATTCGCAGGCTCCTGGTCTAACAGCAGCACCTCGACGAACTGGGTCGCGGGAACCGGCGTGGTCATCTTCGATTCGCCGTCTTCGCGAACGTTCACTTTTGCGAATCTGGCGGGCAACGAATTCCACGATGTGACATTCCAGTCCACGGCGGGCAGCGGCGCAATCATCTTCTCGATGGCAGCGAACGGTCTGCGCTGGAGCGGACTCCTCCAGATCCAAGATTCCGCGGGATCGACGACCACCCTGGCGACATTGAATCTCTCCCTGACCGGCGGATCCCTTGCCGTCGGCAACTCGGGAGTGCTCATCGCAAACGCGTCGAGCGTCGCCGTGGTCGACGTCGCGATGACCGGCGGCGCGTCGGGAACGCTGACCCTCACGAGCGGGTCTTGGACCGTGAGCGGGCAGTGGGACACCTCGGGCGCCGGTTCGACGTTCGCTCGAGGCACCAGCACGGTCACGATGTCGGGCACGTCGGCGAGCGTCGCGACCCTCGATGCGACCAACGGATTCAACAATCTGGTCATCTCTGGGACCATCACGCAGAACACCGCGCTCGAGGTGCGCGGCACACTGTCCGTGACGGGCAGGCTCACCACAGCGGGAAACAACATCACCGGCGGTGCCAACCTCGCGATCTCCGGAGGCGGAAGCCTGATCGGGACCGCGTCTTCGATCGTCGTCTCCGGGGTGACGATGAACGACGCCGGGACGAATTCCATTTCCCTGACGACCGGCTCGATTTCCGCGTCGGGCTCATGGGACACCTCCGGATCGTCCTCGGCTTTCATTGGTGGCTCGTCCACGGTGACCCTCACCGCCGCCTCCGGAACGATCGCTCTCGGGCCTGCTCAAGCGCTCACGTCGTTAATCATCGCAGGGAGCCTCTCGTCGGTATCTCCGTTGACGGTCTCTTCCCTCACCATCTCCTCGGGTGGACTCGCCAACGGCCCGCACCCGCTCACGGTGAACGGGAACGTGACGTTGGCCGGTGGCTACCTCACCTCGACGTCCGGGTCCGTCTCGATCGCGGGAACCGTGAACGTCTCTTCGGCGTCGTCCTACATCGCGTTTGGCTCGGGAACCTGGGTCATCTCCGGGAATTGGACGAACGCGTCGACCTCGGCATCTTGGTCCGCAGGATCTGCCGTTGTCACATTCAACTCGACGACGGATCAGATCATGACGTTCGCTGGTGCCAACTTGGCCGGCAACGAATTCAGCACGATTGAGTTTGACAGCGGCTCCTCGACCACGACGTTCACGATGGCCTCCGACGGGCTTGTGGCGCAGACAATCACGATCCAAGGTGGCCCCGGGACGACCACGTTGACGACCTCGGGCGCGAGCCTCCCGATTATCGCGAACGCCCTGACGGTTGACGTTGGCGGGGCGCTCACCGCGAACGCGAGCATCCTGACGGTTCGCTCGCTGAGCACTGCCGCCGGCGCATTTGCTGCCGGGACCTCGACCGTCGTCGTCAACATCTCCGGCGGCTCCATCAACGTCGCGCAGACTCTGCACGATGTCGTCGTGAGCCCTGGGATCAGCACGACCTTCGCCTCGAGCATCACTTGGTCCGGGGCGCTGACACTGACGAGTTCCACGTCCATTTTCGACGGCAATCTCACTTCGAGCGGTCCTGCGGTCCTCAATCTGGGAACCTCCACGCTGTCGATCGCGGGATCATGGGACACCTCCTCGGCAGCGACCCTCATGTCGATCGGCTCCGCGGTGACCTTCACCGGCGGGAGCGGCTCGATCACCCTCGGTGCGGGCCAGCGGTTCGCCACACTGACCATCGCCGGGACCGTCGCTCTCGGGTCCGACCTGACCGCGGACACCCTGTCCGTGACGACCTCGAACGTACTGACGATGACGAGCCACCGCATCGCATTCAACAGCCTGACGGTCAACGGGACGATTGCGGACGGATCCGTGAACGCGACCGACCTCACGGTCACGAACAGCGATACGACGGCCTTGGTCACCATCGCGGGGTTCAGCGAGTGGTCCCGAGGTTCCGCGTACGCCTGGACCCATACCTCCAGCGAATCGTCCCAGACGATCACGTGGTCGATTGGTGGAAATGCCGCGGGCATCCCGTATACGGTGACGAAAGACGGCTCGTCGTTCGCAACCGGAACCGTCACCAGTTCCGGTCAGGTCGTCTTCACGATGCTCGGGTCCGACCCCGCGATGCAAGTGACGGTGCACAATCCGATTCCGCCGCCATGGTGGCAGTCCTCCTACATGCTTGCGATCTTTCCCATTGGAATCTTGTTAGGTGTTGCAATGTTCGCGCAACGACAGCGCTGGAGGCCTGCGAAGGCCTTCCTCGTGGACGACAGCGGGAGAATGCTCAGGGAATTCACCCTGGACTCGGCCTGCCTGGTCACGTACGACCAGGCGGTCCAGGCCGGCATCTTGGACGCGGTCGAGAAGCCAATCAAGGTCGCAAAGTACCACGGCCAGACGGTCCGCGGGGATGCACTGGCGGTCGTGCTCCTCGCCTACGGACCGGTCACGCCGGAGCACGTAGAGTTCGCTCGGGAGATGCTCGTCCAGATTCAGGACAAATTCGAGGACGCGGTCAAGCAACGTCTGGAAGAGGCCCGTGCCCAAGAGGCCAACGTGGCGACGCAGATGGACGACCTCGCGACCCACCGGGCCGAAGTCGAGGCCCGAGCGGCCGAAGTCCAAACGATGGCCCAGCAAGCGGAGACCGTCCAGGCGAAAATCACCGCGGACACCGAGGCCGTCGAAGCGAAGGAGCAGGATCTTCGACGACGGGAAGAGGAGTTGGCGAACAACCGCAAGGCCGTCGATGAGCTGGCCCGCCAAATCGAAGAGGACCGGAGCTCCCTCGACCGACGCACGGGGGAAGTTCAAGACCGGGCGGCCGAAATCGCCGCGAAGTCCGAGACGGTCCAGGGTCGAGAGGAAGCGGTCAGCGCGCTCGAGGAGACCCTTCGGGACCGAGACACGGCCCTCGCGACGGGAGAAGCCGGACTTCAGGAAATCCGGGAGCGCCTTGCGACGGACACGTCGGCGGTGCAAGCGAGACTCGAAGAAGCCGGACAGCGTGAGGAAGCCCTCGGTCGCAATCAAGAAAACCTCTCGAATGCCCGCGAGAAATTCGAGGCGGACCAGAGAGAGCTGCTCGAGTTCAAACGTTCCATCGACAGCCGGGTCAGCGCCGTCGAGGAGACCGAAGTCGCGATGGACCGTCTGTCGAAGGACCTCGCCGCGCGAGAAGCCCGCATCGTGCCCGAGGAGTCACGCCTCGCGGAGCGGGCGAATGTCGCGAACCAGAAGGAAGCCGATCTGAAAGCCCGCGCGGACGAGCTGACAACGAGAACCCAGACGCTCGACGGGCGCGAGCAGGAGCTGACCAGCCGCGAAGTCGCGGTCAACGAGGACCGCGTGGTCCTCGAGGAAGCGCGCGGGGCGTTCGAGTCCGATCGGAGAGAGTTCGAGGAGCGCAAGAACCAGCACGACGAAGAGGCGCGCCGACGTCGAAACGACCTAGACGGTCAAGCCAAGACGGTCGGCGAGAGTCAGCTTCGCTTGGCCCAGGAGAAGGAAAATCTCGATACTGCGCACAGCGAGAGGAGTCAGGCTATCCTGTCCCGGGAGATCGAGCTCGAGGCCCGCGAACAATCCCTCCAAGAGAACGAAGAAGCCAACCGCACCCAGGCGGACGAAAACGCCAGGCGCTTTGGCGAACTGGCCGGTCGGGAGGAGTCCCTCGAAATCGAAGCAGCGAAGGCCGACAAGGTCCGGAGCGACCTCGAAGCCCGGAAGGCCGATCTCGCGAATCGCGCCAAAGAACTCGAGGAAGAGGGGGCTCGATTGCGGGGCGAGGAGACGAAGGCGGCCGAGGAGAGACGGACCTGGCAGACGACGTTGCAGTCCGAGCAAGCGTTGCTCAAGGGCCAGCGAGACGCGTTCGAGCAGGACGCCGCTTCGGCGCGTGCCTCGTGGGCCGATCGGGTAATGCGGATTGAGGCGCGCGAAGTCGACGTCGAAGAAAAGGAAGAAAAGGTCCGGACCGACATCGACTGGGTCGCTCGAAGCGACGAGGACCTCAAGCGCCGCGAGAAGGCCGCCGAGGAAGCGGGGCGGTCCGCGGCGCAGGTGCAGGCGAGCGCCGAACGCGCTACGAAGGAGGCCGAACAGCGATTCCTCGAGATCGAGTCGCGCGAACGCGCCCTTCGGGAAGAGGCCGCGCACGAAGCGATCGAACTCACCAAGCGGACGGAGGCGTTGAAGCAATTCGACACCGAGCTGAGTTCGAAACAGGCCGACTTCGAGAAGGAGCGAACGGTGCAGACCCAGCGACTCCAGGAGACCGAGACCGAGCTGCATTCAAGGGCCGACACCCTGGAGGCGAAACGCCGCGAACTAGAGGAACGAGAGACCCGCATCGCGGGGACGGAGGAGTCGCACCGGCAGAGCGACCAGCGACTTCAGCAGGAACGTGCCGACCTCCAGGCGACCGCGAAACAGCTCGAATCCCACCAGCTCGAACTCGCGCAGCTCAAAGACCGTTACGAGTCGGAAGCCGCACGCGTCCGCAGTGAAGCGGAGGGCATGCGGCAATCCGTGGCGGCCAAGGAGTCGGAACTGCATGCCGAGCGCGAGCGGATCGAGCGCGATTCGTCCGCCCTCCAGGAGACCCTCGGCGCGAAGGCGAAGGAGATGTCGGTCCGAGAACGAGCGCTCACCGCGCGCGAGGCAGAGCTCCAAACCGAAGAGCAAGAGCTCGAGGCCCGCGGACGAGAGCTCGAATCGAAAGAACGCCAAGCCGAAGCCCATCTGACCGAGATGTCCGCGCAGGCAATGGCCCTCATCCGGCGAGAGCAGGACCTGAACGCCCGAGGAACCCAGATCGAACAGACCGTGCGTCGGTTCGAGTCGGAGGCGACGGAGAAACGCCGCGAGTGGGAGTCCCTTCAGACGAGCCTGAAGTCGCAGCAAGCCCAATTCACTGTGTCGTCGGAATCTCGCGCCGGCGAGCTCGCGAAGAAAACGGAGGAGCTTGAGGGACGGGATCGCAGCCTGCGCGCGTCTTCGGCCCAGTTGGAGGTCGAACGATCCAAGCTCGATGCTGAAGCGAAAAACCAATCCGCCAAAAGCGCAGAAGCGGATGCGGCCTGGCGACGATCGGAAGCCCGTCTCGCGGAGCTCAAGGCGAAGGAAGACGAGTTGCTCCGTGCCCGCCAGTCCTTCGAATCGGACCGCTCCACCTGGTCCGCCCGACGAACCGAAGAGCTGAAGCAACTCGAGGCGACGCGGGATGCGGCCGCACAACAAGCCCAGCAGACGGAGCGGCTCCTGGCGGAGTCCCAGCGCAGGGCCCTCGTCGCAGAAGAAGCGGAGCGCGCGGCAAAACGCCAGACGACCGACCTCGCCGCTCAACAGGCGCGCCTGGAGAGTCGCCGGGCCGAAGCCGAGAAGGCGGAGCGCGACGCACAAGGTCACCTGGCACAGTTGCAGGAAGCTTCGCGGAAATTGGCGGTCAAGGACATGGAAATCGTTACCGCCGTCAAGGATCTCGAGGCGCGGCAGTCGAAGCTTGCGGCCGCGGAGAGGGATTCCGCGGCGATTCAAGCGGAGTTGCGCTCCCGAAAAACGACCTTGGACCAAGACGCCGCACGAATCACCGCGTCGTCGGACCAGCTGACGATGCGCCAGAAAGATCTGGAGTCGCGGACGGCCTCCCTCGAGACCAAGGTAGCCCAGGCCTCTACGAAAGAACAGGCCCTGGCGACGGAACTGCAACGCGCGGACAACCTCATGGAGGATCTCACCAAGAAGGAGCACGACCTTCGCGCCCGCGAAGAGGCCGCGAAGACTTCCGAGAAGACTCTCGCGGCACGGGAGACGACCCTCGTCGCACGCGATGCCGAGGTCCGGGACGGGATGCGGAGCCTCGAAAAGCTCCGCAAGGAAATCGAAGACCAGCGCGGCGCCACCGAGGAAGACCGTCGAACCGCGAAGACCACCCGAGAGGAAGCGGAATCGACGAAGCGCGAGGCAGACAAGATCCGGGCTCAGGCCGACGAAATGCAGTCGGAGGTGAACAAGAACCTCCGGTTCCTCCAGAAGAAAGCCCTCGACGTGTTGGATCAGGAGGAGAAAATCCGAGCTCGCGTCGCCGCGATCGAAGGGGAGGAGAAATCGCTCGACACCCGGGCGGAAATCCTCGAAGGGAAAGAGCGGGCCCTCGAAGCGGACCAGGCCGCTCTCGACTCCAAGGTCGCGAAGCTCCAGGCCGAGATCGATCGATTGCGCGGGAGCATTGCCGATGCGGAGAAATCCGGAGGCCCGACGACCGCCGCGATGGAAGAGTGGAAGAAGGACGTCGAGAGTCGCGTGAAGATCATTCAGAAGAAGGCCATGGACCTGCTGGACCGCGAGGAGAAACTCCGGAAGAAAGAGGAGGAGCTCCGCGCGCTCGCGAGCCAACTCGGCGTGAACCCCTGATCGGCAGCCACCCGGATTCGCCGCACTGGCCCCGTTGCGCCGAGCGCTAGTGCGAGGCCTTGCGAATCGCTTGATCGAAGTCCTCGATTAGATCATCCGTGTCCTCGAGCCCGACGCTCACTCGCACGAGCCCTTCGCTAATCCCGCTCGTCATTCGCTCCGACTCCGTCAAGGGACCGTGGGTCATCGACGCGGGGTGTTGCACCAGAGTTTCCGTCCCGCCGAGGCTGACGGCGAGCGTCGCCACCTTGACCGATTCGACGAACCGTCTGCCCGCACGATGGCCTCCCTTCAGCTCGAAACTCAACATCGCCCCGAAGCCGGACATCTGTTTGCGCGCGAGGGCGTGTTGCGGAAATGATCTGAGGCCGGGATAGTGGACTACCCGTACGGCTCGGAGGCTCTGCAGGGATTCAGCGAGTGCCTGGGCGCTCGCGGCTTGGGCACGCATTCGGATGGGGAGGGTCTTGAGCCCACGTCGAACGAGGAACGCCTCGAACGGGCCGAGTGCCGGTCCCAACATCTTGTACGTGAACCAGATGCGATCGAACAACCGAGGGGTCGCCGTGATGATGGCGCCGGCGACGACATCGCTGTGACCGCCGAGGTACTTCGTCGCGCTGTGAAGGGCCGCGTCGACCCCGAGCTCGAGAGGACGTTGGTTGATGGGCGATGCAAACGTGTTGTCCGCAAGGCTCGTGGCTCGCACTGACTTCGCTGCATCGACCGCCTCGCGGACATCCGTGATCATCATCGTGGGATTCGCCGGAGTCTCGATGTAGACCAACCGCGTGTCGCTCCGCACGGCTTCCTTCCAGGCCCCGGGCTTCCGAGGGTCGACGAAACTCGTCGACACACCGAACCGAGGAAGGAGACGTGTGAAAATTTCCGTGGTCGCGGCATAGAGGCTCGCTCCCGCGACGACGTGATCGCCCGAGTCGACGCACGCTAGGATTGCCGACGCGATGGCGCCCATCCCGGATCCCGTCGCGAGCGCACGGGCGCCGCCCTCGAGGTCCGCGAGCGTCTCCTCCAGTTCGCGGATTGTGGGATTGCCCCATCGCGTGTAGTATGCCTCGGGCGCCGTCGCAGCCGCGAATTCTGCACCTTGGCGGGCCGATTCGAGAGCCCACGTGGAGCTCGCAAAGATGGGCGTGACGATCGGACCGGGCCGCTTCCGACGGCGGCCATGGACCGCGCGGGTCTGGAGTCCGAGACGCTTTGCCACCAAACCGGGGCACGGAGGATTCACCGAAATAGATTTCGAAACCGAAAGAACGCGAGAGCGATGAGGACGGAACACGTGCGCATCGGTGCGATGAAAAGTTAAACCGGAAAGGTCAAAAAGGGGGGGTGTATAACAAGCTTCCGCCCGGTCGTTGTCTCACGGCCGGGCGACCCCGCCTAGGAGGCAAGCAGATGTCTCGTGAAGTGGACTTTGCCGCGAAACCGATCGACCCCGACTTCATGAACAAGCCGGACGAATACCCCGAGACCGGGACCCACTTCGACCACAAGGTCTTCGCCGATGGCGTCGAGCGACTCGATGCCAACGGGACTCCGTATCCGACGAAACTCGGGATCCACGGTCTCCACGTCGCCGTCGACTTCGATGGCTGTGTCGCGGACGGCGTCTGCATGGACGTCTGCCCGGTCGACGTGTTCGAGTGGCTTCTGGCTCCCGGCAAGAAAGGCACGGGGAACGACAAGATCATCGAGAAGGGGGGCGAAGAGTGGGACAAGTATCGATGCGACAAGTCCGACATGATCCGAGAGTCGGACTGCATCGACTGCATGGCGTGCGAGACCGCCTGCCCGACGAAGGTCATCAAGATCAACCCGTGACGCCTCCTTCGATCGATCGCGCGACGCCAGGGCATTCCGCCCGTTCGAATCGACCCAAGGATTATCTATAACACCGTTATACAAGCAGCGAAACGGGTGCCTCGTTGACCGATGTGCTCTACGCCGGGTTTCTCGGTCTGATCGCGGGACTGGTGCCGGTCTACATCGGTCTGGCTCCGTTGTGGATCTTCAAGCGGCTCTCCGTCGGATGGAGAACCGGGCTCGTGAGTTTCTCCGCTGGCATCCTCCTGTTTCTGTTCGCCGATGTCACGCATGAGGGCGTCGAACTCTCGCAGGCGGCCGGGAGCGCGCCGGCGCTGTTTGCGTTGGGCCTGGGGCTGGGCCTCCTCGGACCCGTGGCGATAACGCACATCCGGCGATGGAAGATGGCTTCACAAACCCCGGCGCTGCCATCGGACGCATCGTCGACGCCGATCGTCAGCGCGAAACTTTTCACCGCCCAAATGATCGCCCTGGGCATCGGGCTTCATAACCTCGGGGAGGGACTTGCGATCGGGGCGGCGTATGCGGCGGGGGTCCTCGGCCTCACCAACCTCCTCGTTATCGGGTTCGCCCTCCACAATTCCACTGAGGGGCTGGGAATCTCGGGTCCGATCGCATCCACCAACACCGGCGCCCGGGACGCGCTTATCCTCGGATTCCTCGCGGGCTCCCCGACCATCCTCGGCAGCATGATCGGCTCGCTCGCCTACTCCGCAGCGCTCGGGACCCTGTTTTTCTCGGCTGCGGCGGGCGCGTTGCTCTACGTGATCGTCGAGCTTGTCAAGGTCACTTCCACGCCGGAGCCCAGCAAAATCGTCTTCGTCGGAATGGTGATCGGCATCGTCCTAATGTTCGTGACCGGCCTTCTGGTTCGGTGAGGCAACCGGGGATCCCGACCGGCGTGCAATTCACCGGAGATCCTCGTTCATCGAGCCGCTGCGGTACCCGCGAAGATCGACCGTTACGTACGCGAACCCGGCATTGCGGACCGCCTCCACCACTTTCTCGGCCATCGCGGTCTCGGACATTCGCGGAAGATCCTCTCGAGGCACCTCGATCCGCGCAATCCCGTCGTGGGCGCGCACGCGCACGACCCGGAAGCCTAACGCCCGAATCGCTCCCTCGGCCGCCTCGACGCGCTGTAGCTTTTCCACGGTAATCACCTCGCCGTATGCAATCCGAGAAGACAGACATGCGTTGCTCGGCTTATCGAAAAAGCTGAGGTGCAACTCGCGCGCGAGCGCTCGCACATCCGCTTTCCGGAAACCGAATTCGACGAGCGGATGCCAGAAGCCCGCCTCGTTCATCGCTTGGATCCCTGGCCGATGGTCGCCCAGGTCTGAGACGTTGACGCCATCCGCGATTGCCGCGAACCCCTGCTTTGACGCCAGGGGCTTCAACGCCGCCCCGAGCTCTTGGCGGCAAAAGTAGCATCGATTGGCCGGATTCGCGACGTACCGATCGTTGGCCAGCTCGGAAACGCGGACGGTCTCGAGCCGAATCCCGATCTCGGCGGCTTCGGAGATCGCCTCGGCGAGCTCCCAACGGGCCAGAGATTCCGCGTCTGCGAGGACCGCCAGCGCATTGTCCCCGAGCGCATCGTGCGCGACGCGTGCAACGAGGCCGCTGTCGACCCCTCCGGAGAAGGCGACGAGGACGCGGCCCCGGGATCGCATCGCGGCGGCCATGCGATCGTGCGCACCTCGCAGGTCGAACGAGCGACTCGCGGTCTCCATCGCTTCATCGAACGCGGCAGCGGGGATAAAGCCATCGCGCGTGACAAAACGTAATGGCCCCGGTCGAGATGACGGCGCGTGCGCCCTGCTTTCCTCGAATGCACCGCGTGCTCGAAGCACCACGCGCTCCGGCTCCTCAACACCTGCGACTGCGGTGGTCCCTTGTTCGCCCGATACGACTGGAAGGACATCGACCGCGAGGACCTGCTGCCCCGGGGGGATCTCTGGCGATACGCGCCGCTTCTCCCGCTGGAGCCCGCGGAGATCCGATCGCGCGGTGAAGGAGGGACGCCCCTTCACCAACTCGAGCGAATCGGCTCCGGAGGCCGGGTCGCGCGTCTCAAGGTCGCGTCGTTGCACGTCAAGGACGAAGGACTGAATCCGACCCGCACGTTCAAGGCGCGCGGCATGGCGGTCGCGGTCCCCATGGCCTGCGCCTTGGGCGCGACGACCTTGGCCGTCCCGACCGCCGGAAACGCGGGCGCCGCGTTGGCGGCGTATGCGGCCACGTACGGCGCACGCGCCATCGTGATCATGGCGAGCGACGGTCCCCCGTCTCAAGCCCGCGACGCCATCGCGTACGGAGCGGAGGTGCTCCGAGTCGACGAGGATATCGCGGACGCCGCGCGGATCGTCGCCGAACTCTCGACCGCGACCGAGTTGTTCAGTGTTGCAACGTTGCGGGAACCGTATCGGGTCGAAGGCAAGAAGACGATACTCTTCGAAATCTGGGAGGCGCTCGGCGGCATGCCGGACTGGATCCTCGTCCCAACGGGAGGCGGCACTGGAATCGTCGGGATGTGGAAGGCGCTTCACGAACTGCGCGAGCTCGGTTGGTACGAGGGACCGTGGCCGCGTTTCGGGATCGTTCAGGCCGAAGGATGCGCGCCGCTTGTGAAGGCCTGGAAGGCGGGCCGGGAGACGGCCGAGCCCTGGCCGATGCCGCACACCCAAGCGGCCGGGCTTCGGGTTCCGGCGACCCTCGCCGACCGAATCGTGCTCCGGGCCATCCGCGAGACGCGCGGCGCGGCCGTCGCGGTTTCAGACGAAGCGATGAAAGTCGCGGCATTGAATCTCGCCGTCCTCGAAGGGATCGGTGCGTGCCTGGAGGGGGCGGCGACCCTCGCCGGTCTCCGGCGCCTCTACGACGACGGCACCATCACGCGGGAGGACCGGGTCGTGCTGATGAACACCGGCGCGACCGACGGCGGGACCGTCCCTTCCGTCGAAGTTCCGGAAGTAAAGACGGCGGAACAGGTCCGGCAGTACCTCGGTCTCACGCCGCGTGCTTCTTGACTTCCTCGAGAATTCTGGCATGGTCCGGTGGGACTTTTGGATCCTCTGTGACCCACTTGTACCGGATGACCCCGTTCGCGTCGAGCACGAAGACCGACCGTTTCGTCACGCCCTGCAGGCCGAAACTCCCGAAGCGATCGTAGAGCACCCCGTACGTCGCGCTGACTTTCTTGTTCCAGTCGCTCAGCAACGGGTAGTTGAGGTGGTTCTGTTCCTTGAAGACGCGATGGCTGTGGTGACTGTCCGTGCTGATGCCGAACACCTTCGCACCCCACTTCTGGAGGTCTCCCATCGAGTCACGCATCGCGCAGAGCTGGCCTTGGCACACGTTCGTGAAGTCCCAGACGTAGAAGGACAGGATCACCGGGCCGCCGCCGAGCTCGTTCGAGAGCGTGACGGGCTTGCCTTCGTCGCTGAGCACCGTGAAGTCCGGCGCCTTCTCGCCGACATCGACCATCCGTGCCCCACTGCGGTCGAGAGGCGGGTCGGGGATAACCCTTTCGCTTCGGCACTCCGCGAAGTCCGGAACGCGGAACGGAATGTATATCTAACGGTGGGAACCCATTATGGGCCTCGCCTGTCCAGAGGGAATGCTGAACTAGACCGAACGCATCGCTCAGGGGAACAAGGGGTAGGGGGGAACGAATGGCGAAGTACGTGCTCGCCGCCGATTACACACTCATGACGGATTACCGCAACGTCCCTCTGGCTACGTTCTTCAGCTGCATTCCAACGGACTACTGGCACTCCCGCCTCGTGTTTCGCATCCTGGCGGACCCGCCGAAGCTCGACCCGGAGGGCCGGCCCATCCGGGTGCCGTACGGCCTTCGAAAAGTCGAGGCATCCCTCGTTCGCGCGTACGGGCGCGACGCGGTCGTCATCGCCGACCCTCGGAACATCGACCGATACATCGATGACGAGACGGAGGTGGTCGGACTGAGCCCGATGGATCCCCTCGGCCTCGGTCCCGTCAGCATGTCCTTCACGATGGGCGGGGTCCTCACGCCCTTCACCAAAGCGATGTTCCTCGATCTTGTCCGGCGCGTGCAGCGACCCAACCGAAAATACAAGGTCGTCCTCGGGGGGCCGGGCGCCTGGCATTTCGACTATCGCCCGGAAATGCAGGCATCCCTCGGCATTGACCACATCGTCCACGGGGAGGTCGACCACCTCGTCCCGGAGATTTTCGATCGGATCGTGAACGATCATGCGCCCCCAGTCATGCGCTTCACCAACGCGACCGCCCCCACGGTCGACCAAATCCCAAAAATCCTCGGTCCGACGATGCACGCGATGAACGAGGTGATGCGGGGATGCGGCCGTGGCTGCGAGTTCTGCGAAGTCACGCTGCGTCGCCCCCGGTATTTCCCGTTCGACTACATCGGCGACGAAATCGCCATGAACACGAAGGTCGGGGAATCGTCGATCCAACTCCACTCGGACGACATCTTCCTGTACAACCTCGAGAACTGGAAGACGATGGAGCCAAACGAGGACGCAGTCAAAGACCTCTTCCGGTACGTCATGGCCCAACCCGGCGTCTCTCATTGTTACCCCACGCACGGAACCGTCAGCGCCGCGGTCACGAACCCGGGGCTCATCCGGGACATCTCGGACATCGTGCGGGCCGGCCCCCGCAAGTGGGTCGGCATCCAGAGCGGCATCGAGACGGGGAGCCCCGCGCTCTCCCGAGCCGTGCTGCACCGGAAGGCCGCTCCGTTCTCCGCCGAAGAATGGCCGGACCTCGTCGTGCAGGGCACGCAGATCCTAAACCGCAACTATTGGTATCCAGCCTTCACGATCATCCTCGGCCTGCCGGGTGAGACTCCGGAGGACGCGTGGATGACCGTGGACCTCCTGGACCGGATGGAGCAGATCCCGGACGGCCACTTCATCACGGCGCCGCTCACGTTCGTTCCGATCGGCGTGTTGCGAGGCGAGGAGTTCTACAACCTCGACGAGATGATCGACGAGTCGCGTTTCAACGTCGCCTACCGCGCGTGGCGGCACGTCCTGCTGGAAATCGACACGGATCTGTGGCAGCTCACGCGGCTCCCTGCCCCAACGAGGGCGCTGATCGTCGCCACGGCACGGATCGGGGGCCGATACATCCTCGGAATCATGCACCGGTATGCGAGGCGGATGGGCTTCCGAATCCGCGCGCCGGCAACGACGCGCCGTCAGGCGGAAGGCCACACCGTCAGCTTCCCGGCGGCGTGAGGCAGGAATCGTTCACCCGGCGAGGCGCGCGGTAACGGACTGGCCCCCGATCTGAATGAAATCCATCGACCGATAGAGCACGATCGCCGGATCGTTGCCGACTGTGACGTACAGGGCGAGTCGGGACTCATCGCGACCCGCGAGGCGCGTCATCGCGGCCTGGAGCAACGCCCGACCAAACCCGCGACCGCGGCGATCCTTCGCCACCCCGAGCTCCGCGACGAGCGGCATGCCCATCCAATGCGTGATCAGGATTGCACCCACGATCCGGTCGCCCTCGAGTGCGACTTGCGAGGCGTCCGGCATGAACTGACCGGAATCGCCTTTGAAGAGGCCGGCCACGTAGCCGCGCCATTCCTCCTCAGGCCCCGTGTGGATGCCATACTGCTGCTCCATGTGTCCTTCGTACACATCCATGAGGAACTTCGTGAGGCCAAGGACTTCGTCCTCCTCCGGAGGTTGCAGCACCACGCCGGCGGGCACGACAGTCCGCTTCGTCGGAGCTTCCATCCGCATGCGCGCAAAGACACGCTGGAAGCCGAGCGAAGAGAATGCGGATTCGTAGATGTCCTCGAAGTGCGCCGTGATTGAGGTCGCGCCACCGGCCCGGAGCAGGTCCATCGACTTCAGAAGCGCCGCGGCAGCCTCCTCGCGAGATGTTGGGTCCATTGAGAACCCCGAGATCTCGGCGGGGCCTAACCGCACGGTGCCGATGATTCGGCCGTCTCTCTTGACCGAGAAATGGGACCGCTGTTCCTCCGGAGGGAGCGCGAGGTACCGATCCAGGTGGACCTTGAGGTCGCTCGTCGGCAGATCTGTGCGGCCGGAGACGAAGGTCTGCCAGTACGCATGGGCGTCCGTCGTCTGCAAGGGCTCCAGGCTCAACGGCACAGCGCCCGCGAGGGGTTCGCGAAACATCAAGCTTCGGCCGCGGAGATTTTATGCGGAAGGAGGCCCTTCGACACGATGCATGGACTTCGGGCTCACGGAAATCCAGGAGATTACGCGCAAGACGGTCCGCGACTTCGCGGAACAAGAGGTCATCCCACAGTCCCGCGCCTTCGACGAGAGCCAGGAGTTCCCGCACGCGTGGGCCAAGAAGATGGGGGAGCTCGGACTCTTCGGGGTCTTCGTCCCGGAGAAGTACGGGGGTGCGGGCCTCGATACCGTCTGCTATGCGATCACGATCGAGGAACTCTCGCGCGGGGATGCGAGCGCCGGCGTCATCGCGGCGGTGTGCAACGGCCTTGTCTGCGAACCGCTCCTGCGCTACGGGAACGAGGAGCAAAAGCGGAGGTTCCTCGAACCGGTCGCGCGGGGAGAATGGATGGGCGCCTACGCGCTCACGGAGCCCGGGAGTGGCTCCGACGCGGCCGCGATGCGCACGACCGCCACACTCGAGCGGGACGAGTGGGTCTTGCGCGGCACGAAGACGTTCGCGACGAACGGGTCCGTGGCCAAGATTGTGGTCGTGTATGCTCGGACGGGCGCGAAGAAGCACGAGATCTCTGCATTCGTCGTCCCGACCGACGCCACGGGCTTCTCCGTGTTGAAGAAGGAGGACAAGATGGGAATCCGCGCGAGCGACACGGTCACCCTAGGGTTTGACGGCTGTCGGATTCCGAAGGAGAACCTTCTGGGAGACCTTCACAAAGGCTTCACGATCGCGATGGAGACGCTCGACGGGGGCCGGATCGGCATCGCCGCCCAGGCGCTCGGCATCGGCCAGCGGGCCCTCGAGGAGTCCACTAAGTACGCGAAGGAACGGCAGGCGTTCGGACAGAAGATCGCGGAGTTCCAGGCGATCCAATGGAAGCTCGCGGACATGGCGACGGAGATCGACGCGGCCCGGCTGCTGACCTACCGCGCCGCGCATCTGGAAGATCGTGGGCAGCGGCACACGTACGAATCGAGCGTCGCGAAGCTCTTCGCGTCGGAGGCGGCCCATCGAGCCGTCGACGCCGCGGTTCAGATTCACGGCGGCTACGGATTCATCAAGGATTACGTGGTGGAGAAGTTGTACAGGGACCAACGCGTCACGGAAATCTACGAAGGGACCTCCGAGGTCCAGCGGCTCGTCATCGCGCGTTCGATTCTCGGCGGCTGAGAACACTCAAGTCCCCTCCGTACCAGAACCGATCCTGCGACGAGCCTTTATGCCACCGTGGCTTTTGCGGCACGATGGCCACGCGCGTTCTCTACATGGAGGAGCGCCGGGGACAGGATCCGGACCCGTGTTATGCGCGGGAGTTCGACGCGCGGATCGTCGAACGCGGCCCTGATTTCGTCGTCCTCGATCAGACCCTCTTCTACGCGGAGGGAGGCGGGCAGCCCGATGACACCGGGAGCCTTCAATGGACCGACGGCGAGGCTCGGGTCCTTCGGGTCACGAAGGAGAAGGGCATCATCAAGCACCACGTTGATCGGATGCCGAGTGCGGACTCGGTGCACGGCGTCATCGACTGGGATCGGCGGTACAAGCACATGCGCATGCACACCTCCCAGCATCTCATGTCCGGACTCGTCTTCCGAACGTATGCAGCGAGGACCGTTGGGAATCAGATCCACATGGACTACAGTCGCGTGGATTTTCAACCCGCGAATTTCACGGCCGACGATTTGAAGCGGATCGAAGACGAGTGCAACGGGGTCGTCGCCTCGGCGCAGGATGTCCGGATCTTCGAAGAGGATCGTGTGGTTGTCCATAACAAGATCGAAGACCGAGCCCTGCTCGAGCTCATCCCACAATCCGTTCGGCGCCTGCGAATCATCCAGATCGGCAACGCGGACTACTGCCCCTGCGGCGGGACGCATCTGAAAAACGTGTCCGAGATCGGAAGGGTCCGCATCCTTGAGAAGCGCTCGAAAGGGAAAGAAACGGACCGCATCGTGTACGAGCTCCTCCCTGGGTAGCCGTCTTGCCGAATCGGAGAAGCGGGAGCGAGTGCTTATGGACTCCCAATCCCTTGGATTGACCGAACCATGAAGGCCGGGATTGTCGGGGTTGGTAAGGTCGGCGGCGCAATCGCGTTCGCCCTCGCGCGAGAAGGCCCGTGGGACGAACTCGTACTCGTCGACGCGGTGCCGGACCTCGCCTGGGCTCAGGCCGAGGATATCCGCCAGGGTTTGCGCGTGTCCACGCAACCGGCTGTCCGGGTGGGCACGATCCAGGACCTCGCGGATTGCGATGTCGTCGTCTTGGCGGCCGGACAAGGGCGGAAGCCCGAGATGACCCGGCTCGACCTGCTGCATTCGAACGCCGGACTGGTCGCAGAACTGAGCCGAAACATCGCCCGCGTAGCGACGCGCGCCAGCCTCGTTGTGCTGACGAACCCGATGGACGTCATGACGACCATCGCTTGGCAATCGACCGGATGGCCACGGACCCGTGTGTTGGGCTCGGGAACCCTACTCGACTCGCAACGGTTCCGGGTGATTCTGGCGGACCACCTCCAGGTGCCTTCCGTGAAGGTCTCCGCGACCGTCCTGGGTGAGCACGGTCAGCGCGTCGTGCCGGTATTCAGTCGTACGAAGGTGAGCGGACGGCGCCCGAGCCTCTCGACGAAGGACAAGGAGGAAATCACGCGTCGGTTGCGCGACGTCAGCGCGCGGATCATCGAAGCAAAGGGCGGGACCGCGTTCGGCCCCGCGGGCGCGACGGTGGAGCTCATCCATGCTCTCATCGGCTCCCGGCCGCGGGTCGTGCCTTGCTCGGTCGTCCTGGATGGGGAGTACGGAGTCCACGACGTCGCGATTGGCGTTCCCGCCGTCCTGGGCACAGGCCGAGTCCTGGGCCTCGAAGAATGGCCTCTAGCCGAAGACGAGCAGGCCGCGTTCGAGGAAGCGGCACGCGATCTGAAGGCGTTCGCGGACGACGCGGCGGTACTCCTGAAAGTCGGTGAGCGACCGTCCGGATGAGCGGGTGTCTGCGTCGACGTCACACGTCAACCGGCTGCGTGCCGTCCCAGATTTTGCGCGCCCCTTTCTCGACGGCGTGGATAAGCAAATCGCGTCCTGACTTCGTCGGGATGACGAAGAACTCCTCGATCTTCCCGGACTCGGCGAGGAGCACGAGCTTCGCCTTGCCTCCCTCCATGGGCTGGCCGGTCTCCGGATGCAAGTAGTTGTATCGGACGTAGCGGCCTCGGTCGATGAGGGACCGGACCTCGTTCTCACCTCGCTTCGTGCGCGTCAGGACCTCCTCCGGAAAGGTCGTCATGATCTCGGCAGGGCAAGGCGGCTGCCTGCGAAGAACGTAGCGTACGACGATATTGGACACGGGAGGCCTATTTCGCCAAATGATTTTCAGCGATTCCCGCGAAGTGATTCTCACGGGCCGATGGTTGCAAGGGAACTCTTATCGAACCAGCCCCACCGTCCGGGCTGAAACCATGTCCCACAGCTACGAGAGCGGAAGACAGGCCATGGCGGAGCTCGGCTCGAAGCAGCCACATGAGCTGCTGTTGATGCTGGGCGGCCTCCTGGCGGTCCTCCTGACCCTCGCGACGTATGGGATCCAGTGGGTGACTACGCCCGGCATTGCGCAGAGCCAGTATGCTACCGTGGCGACGGCGGTAATCCTGAACGTCGTCCTCGGAGCGGCACTCTGGGCCTCCTCGGCGATCACGCGGAAGAACCTGATGAACGGCGCCATCGTGGCCGGTGTAATCAGCATCGTCCTGATCTACTTCGGTGGTCGGGCCGGCCAGATCGGCGGCATCGTCGGGATCCTCGGCGCGATCCTCGCCGCGGCAAAGCCGTATCTCCCCTGGTCCCGACACGATTGAGCCGACCGTTTCGGCTTGCCGTTCGAACCTCCCAGCGGAGCCCTTCCCCTTTTTGGATTGTTTTCTCTTCCGGCTTTCGTTGATTCGCCGTGCGCCGCCCGGGGCGAACACCGCGAAATCACCCCGAAACCGGGCCTATTTTGGTGATTGATTCTCACCGGGCGCCACCCGGGTCGAAACCCATATCGCCCGGATGGCGGGTAGGCCGCCGAAGCTATGACCCAAAGCTACGAGACAGGAAAAGCCATGGTCGAACTCGGCGCGAAGCAGCCGCACGAACTGCTGCTGATGCTGGGCGGCGTGTTGGCGATCCTCCTGTCGGTGGCAATCTATGGGATCCAGGCGGCGAACCAGGGAATTCAGCCGAGCCAGTACAGCACGGTCGTGACGACGGTGGTCATCAACGTCGTCCTCGGCGGAGCTCTCTGGGCGTCCGCGGCGATTACGCGGAAGAATCTGATGAACGGAGCAATCGTGGCCGGCGTGATCAGCATCATCCTGATCTACTTCGGAGGCCAGCCGGGCACGATCGGCGGCGTCGTCGGGATTCTCGGCGCGATCCTCGCCGCGGCAAAGCCGTACATGCCCTGGTCCCGCCGCGACTAAGCCACCGGAAACCTACCGTTCACGCCGCGCGTACGCGCGGCGCATTCTCCTTCGTCGAGATGGAATGAGGAAGGTCACGTTCCATCAGCGCAGCAAGGGGGTCTGGCCGCGCCAGACCTGCGAAGGCAACGGATCGACCTATCTTTCAAAGAGCGTTTCGCCTTCGCATTCAATCTTTTCGATCTTGTAGTAGGGAAGCCGACCCGTCCGCGTGGCGAAATAGCGACGCTCGAGCTCCTCGATTTCCGATCCGCGGATCGTCCGACTCCCTCCCGGTCGGGTCCGGTCCCGATAGACGACGACCGCGTCGGCGAGGCGACTCGGCTGTCTCCAGCGCAGTTCGTTCAAGATCTCCCGCGCGGTCCGAGTCATCGCGGGGCGCCATCGCGCGCCGAGGTCTTCGCTTTCGCGGCACAAAAACCATATCGGGCCGACCGGTTGCGAGGCCCATGGACTACCCACCCCGGGTCCGAGCCGTTCTGGACCGGGCGAAAGCCGACCAAGGCGACACGGTCCTGGTCGTTGCGAAGGGCGAACGGTACGAAGGCACACTCATGCCGCATCACGGGTTCAGCGGCGAGGACATCTTGACGGTCAAGCTGCCGAACGGATACAACATCGGCATCGCCGTGGCGGATGTCGAGTCCGTCGACGTGACCGCCAAGCATTCCCCGGCCTCGATCGAGCGACGGCTTCCGCCGCCGACGAAGGCCAAACCGACGGTCGCGGTGCTCGGCACGGGCGGAACGATCGCGTCCTACGTTGACTACCGCACCGGCGCGGTCCATCCCGCGGTAACCGCAGAGGAACTCGTGTTCAGCGTGCCGGAGCTCCTCGACATCTGCAATGTCCGGGCCCGCGTGATCTACAGCATCTACAGCGAGAACCTGAAGCCGGAGAACTGGCAGCATCTGGCACGCGAGACCGGGAAGGAACTGAACGGCGGCGCCACCGGCGTCCTCATCCCGCACGGGACGGACACGCTCCACTTCACGACGGCGGCCCTGTCCTTCATGCTGCGGGATCTTACCGGACCCGTCGTGGTGGTCGGCGCGCAGCGGTCGAGCGACCGGCCGTCCTCGGATGCGGCCCTGAACCTAATCAGCGCGGCCCGGGTCGGAATCGCGAACCTCGGCGAAGTCGTGGCGGTCATGCACGGGGAGACGAGCGACACGTTTGGCCAGATTCACCGCGGTACGAAGGTCCGCAAGATGCATTCCTCCCGGAGGGATGCATTCCGATCCTTGAACGCGACTCCATTGGGTCGCGTCCTCCCGGATGGCACCGTCGATCTCTCGGAGCGCGCATTGCCTCGCGCCCGCGGCCCCACGAAAGTGGACGACGCCCTGGACACGAACGTCGCCCTGGTCGACTTTTATCCGGGTCAACGACCGACGGAGCTCGAGGCGATCCTTCAGGGGCGGCACGGCGTCGTGATCGCGGGGACCGGGTTGGGCCATGTCTCCGAGGACCTCATTCCGGTCCTCCATCGCGCGACCCGGGACGGCGTGGCCGTCGTCATGACGACGCAGACCCTCCAGGGACGCGTGGGCATGCGCGTCTACGACACGGGCCGGGACCTGTTGAAGGCGGGAGTCATCGAGGGTCAGGACATGACGCCGGAGACGGCCTACGCGAAGCTCATGTGGGTCCTCGGCCACACGCGCGAGCATCCGGAGGTCGCGCGGGCGATGGAGACGAACGTGGCCGGCGAAATCAATCCGAGGATCGGCCTCGACGAGTTCGCCGAATGAATTGT
>Ga0209158_1000215_pt1 | contig 45153 bp, 45 predicted proteins | sample GraSoiAngelo_140_FD_185897 | JGI IMG/M metagenome (GOLD analysis project Ga0209158, IMG submission 185897) | Grasslands soil microbial communities from the Angelo Coastal Reserve, California, USA - 14_0929_12_30cm (SPAdes) (version 2) | ecosystem: Environmental > Terrestrial > Soil > Grasslands ...
GATCGCCCGGGTCCTTTCGGATGCCGCGACCCGGAAGGTGCTCCTCGCCGTCGTGGGCCCTCGCGCCCCACCGCCGACCGGGGCGACCCTCGTTCTGCGGATCGACGAAGAGGGCCGTCCGCCGAACGTCTTCGCGGCGAACCAGCTGTTCCAATTGAACGCCGCGATCGAGGCCCATGTCGGACGGGTCTATCGGCCGGTCGTCTACGCGGCGGACCTCTCCCTCTTGCAGGCCGTCCACGGTCTCGGGGACATGAAGGCCTGGGTCCGACACATGAACGGCCGGTGCGGGGCGAAGGGGGGAGCCCTCGTCTTGGCGTCCATGGACCGGGAGCTCGCAGAGCAGGTTCAGAAGGACAGCGTCCCCTCCGAGGGGCTCCAGGCGATGCTCGAATCGCTTGCCAACCCGATCCGGCGGGCGGTGGTCGCCTACGTGGTCGCGTCCGGACCCGTGGCGTACTCCGGAATCCTGAAGAAGAACTTCGTCGACTCGTCGTCCAAGCTTTCCTTTCACCTCCAAAAACTGCTGTCGGACGGGCTCCTCGCGAAGGGCGACGGCGGCCGGTACGCGGTCACGGAGGCCGGGCAGCGGGCGTGGCAGGTCGTCCGGGCCCTGTCGGACCGAAAGCCGCCGTCGCTCCTGATCTCAAAATCGTGATTCAGGCGCGACGCTCGCTGCCGATGGCTTGTCAAGTCGCCTCGACTGGCCGCTATATATAATCGCCCGCCCCCATCGACACGGGAAGGACGATGATTACCCTGCCTCCGGAGACCCGAGCTGCGGGATCTTGCATTTTGGTCGTCGACGACGACGACGGGGTGCGAGAGAACCTCGCGGAGCTGTTCGAACTGGTCGGGTATTCCGTCGTGACGGCCGCGAACGCGCCGGAGGCCATGGAGGAGCTCCGGAACCGCGAAGTGGACCTTCTTCTGACTGACTTCCGGATGCCCGGTCCGAACGGGGTCGAGCTCATCGAGTCCGCGCGCCGCGCGAAGCCCGGGCTGCGGGCGATCCTGATGACGGCGTTCGGGGACACCTTCACCGAGATCGAGAGCGTGCGCCGCGGAGCGATCGGCTATCTCAACAAGCCGTTCGAGGCGGACGAGATCATGAACCTGGTCGCGCGAATCCTTGCGCTCAAACGGGAGTAGGTACTCATGGACGCTCTTCAGGTGACCCAGACAATCATGGACGAGTACTCCGCACGAATCCTACTGGGAACGTTCGATCGCCCGGCATCGGCTATCGAGCTCGGTCGCCGGTTCGGAATTCCGATCGCCGCATGCTACCGCCGGATCAAGGAACTCGAGGGATTGGGCCTCGTGTACGGCGAGCGGGCGGAGCCTTCCCGGAATGGGAGAGGGCCGCAGCTCTATCGATCTCGCCTCAGGTCCGTCCATATCACGTTCGAGGATGGAAAGCTTCGAGCCCGCGTCGTGCTGGCCTCGATCGGCGTCGCCGCGGGACTCGAGAACGAGGTCACCGAGCAGGTCATGAACCTCCACGGACTCTCTTCGACGGTGTAATCTTCGCCTGACGGGCGCACGGAATCGAACGAGCCCGTCCGACGTAGCCCCTCAGCTGCGGTTTTTCTGAGGAACCCTCGCCGGGTGGCTTCGATCGTTGCGGAAGTCGATCGGCCGTCACGAACCCACCATACAGGCACAACGATCGCAAGCCCTCGTACGCCAGCTTCGCGAGCGGCTCCAGGTTGACCACGTCCTCCATATTGTATTCGAGGAGTAGGTCCAGGGCGTCGTCATCGCCCGCGTCGAACGCGTGCCAGAGCCGCACCGCGTCGAAGCCCCCGAGGCCCGTCGTCTCCTCGCTCCGCAGGATCCCGACCTGCGACTCGATCGCCTTGAGGCCGCCGACGAATCCGAGTCGCCGCAGCGGATGCACGAGGTCGAGGTGGATCTGGTCCAGGGCCATCCGGGGGAACGCCTTCCGAAGGAACGGCACGTCGAAGCGAGAGCCGTTGAAGGTGACGAGGAGTTTCACGCGTTCCATGGCCGCGGGAAGATCTTCCAGGTTGTCGCCTTGGATGAACGATCGTCTCCTCGTCCCGTCGAACACTCCGACCACCGTCACCGCGTCCCGACCGATCGACAGCCCGGTCGTCTCGATGTCCAGATAGGCGATTGCGTTCGCGAACTCGGGCCAGGCGCGCCAATGATCCCGGGGCGGGAGATTCCGCACGAAGTAGCGATGCCGCCCTCGGCGCAACGCCTCGTCGGACCGGACGATCTCGTCCCCGATCCGACGCAGGACGCGCGCGGGCACGCGGCGCGGCTTCGATGCCATGGAGAAATCGTCCCACGTGCGGATTCCTTTCCGCCAGAGCCGCTCCTCGGTCCGGTAGCCCACTCCCGGGATGTGAACGAACGTCTCGCGGAGCATGCTCGGGGGCGGAGCCGGCGCGCGAGGCATAGCCCTTCCGGGGAGGTGCGCGAAGCCGCGGAAAAGCCTTATTCGCGGTGCTCCGATGGCCGCGCATGTTCGAGATCCGGGAGCGCGACGGGCTCGCCCGGATCGGGGTGCTCGAGACGGCGCACGGCCGGGTCGCGACGCCGACCCTCGCCCCGGTCGTCAACCCGAACCGGCCGATCGTCCCTCCCAGGGACCTGGCGACTCGGTTTGGCGCGCAGATCCTGATCACGAACGCGTACATCCTCGGGAAGTCCCCAGGCCGGGACGCGATCGTGCGCGTCGGCATCCACCAGTTCCTGGGTTTCCCCGGGGCGGTCATGACGGATTCCGGGGCGTTCCAATCCCACGTGTACGGCGACGTCGACGTCACGAACGCGGAGGTCATGGCCTTCCAGAAGGCGATCCACGCCGACTTCGGGACGATGCTCGACGTGTTCTCGGAGCCGGGCCATGACCACAACCGCGCCGCGAAGGACGTCGACGAAACGCTCCGCCGCGCCCAAGAGGCGGTCTCTCTCCGCGGGGAGATGGCCCTCGTCGGCGCCGTCCAGGGTGGCCTCCACGCCGACCTCCGCGAGCGCTGCGCGAGATCGGTGTCGTCCCTCGATGTGGCCGTGTGCGCGATCGGAGGCGTCGTGCCCCTCCTGGAGGCATACCGGTTCCGGGATCTCGTTCGCGTGATCATCGCGTCGAAGAAAGGCCTCGATCCCGCGAAGCCCGTCCACCTGTTCGGCGCGGGCCATCCGCTGGTCTTCCCCCTCGCGGCCCTCCTGGGGTGCGACCTCTTTGACTCCGCCTCGTACGCGAAGTATGCCCGCGACGGTCGCATGCTTTTCCCCGACGGCACGCGCCGCGCGAGCGATGTCCGGGAGAGCGGTTGCCTCTGTCCCGTATGCATGGCACATCCCATGGAGAAGATCGCGGCCGAGGAGATCCTCCTCGCGGAGCACAATCTGCACGCGTGCTTCGGGGCGATCCGCGAGGTCCGCCAGGCGATTTTCGAGGGCGACCTGTGGGGGCTCGCCGAGCGCCGGGCCAGGGCCCATCCGGCGCTGCTCGACGCCGTGCGGGAGTTGCGGCGGCACAACGAATTCCTGGAAGAGTTCGAGCCGGTCTCCCGGCATGGAGCGCTGCACTACGTCGGCCCGGAGACCGCGCACCGCCCGATCCTCCACCGGTTCCGACGGAGGCTGGCGGAACGGTACAGCGCGCCTCCCGCGAAAGGCCTCCTCGTCTTCCCCGAGGGCGGCCGACCGTTCAGCGAGCGCATCGCTCACGTCGTCGACCAGGCTCTCCAGGTGGCGGACGTGCACATCGCGGTCAAGTCGGTGTGGGGTCCCGTGCCCCTCGAGCTCGATCACGTCTGGCCGATGTGCCAGACGATCGTCCCGGAGGCGCTTGACCTGGAGGCCCTCGAGGCGGCGGAAGTCTTCTTCCGGGAATGGGCCGCGGGCGCCGGATTCTCCTTCGGACTTCTCTGGGAGGGCGAGACGACCCTCGACGAACTCCGGACCCGGGCTCCGGGCGCACGGACGGTCGATTGGAGCGCGCTGCGGATCCGAGCGACGGCCGACTTCCAGTTCGGGCGTGGTGCGGCAGACGCGCTCTTGACCGGCACCGTATCTTACGTGATTTCGAAGAACACGGGCAAGATTCGCAACGTCCACGTGAATGGCGAACATGTTCTCTCCCTGCGCGCGGAGGACGGATGGTTCACGTTGAAAGCCGCGGGTGCCCGTCGCCTGAGCAACGCATTCCCCGCCCCGCAGCTCCGGATTGTCGTTGAGGATGACGCCGTCCCATTCCATCGCGAGGGGAAGAATGTCTTCGCGAAGTTCGTGCGGGACGCAGATCCTGAGATTCGTCCGGGGGACGAGGCGCTCGTCGTCTCGCCCGATGACGAACTGTGCGCCGTCGCGCAAGCGACGATGAACCGACGGGAGATGCTCGCCTTCAAGCGCGGCGTCGCCGCGCACGTTCGGGAGGGCGTGCCTCCCGCGCCGTCCGCTCCGCGACGCTGACGCAGGCGAGGTAGTCGTCGAGGGTGTGGAGCAGGCTCATCGGGCCGTCCGCCGTCGCCTTCGCAGTGATCGTCCGTCCACGCCGTCTGGTCTCAATGTACCCTTCGTCGTCCAGGGAGACGGATGACGCCACGGCCCTGGCGGTGGCCGCATCGTCGAACGTGAGACGGAGCTGTGCACGGGCCTTCATCCGATAGCCCCGGGCAGATTCGAACTGCCGTCGCGGGTTCCAAAGACCCGAATGCTTGGCCACTACACCACGGGGCTGCCTGCGTGGATTTGCACGGGCGTATAAAGTTCATTGGTCAACACGTGACCGGAGAGATCCGTCGCCCCCGCGCCATCGATTTTCACCCGGAGAAATTCGCCGATCGTCGCGGGTTCCCGCAAGACGACTTGTCGGTACTCCCGCGTCCGCGCAAGCACGGTGCCCGGCTTGCCCGGCTCCGTGACGAGCACCTCGACCTCCCGCCCGACGAATCGCTCGTTCCCGTCGCGGGAAATCTGAAACCGAAGTCGCGTGAGGCGGCGCGAACGATCCTTCACTTTCCATCCCACGATCTGTCCGGGCATCGTTGCGGCGGGCGTGCCTTCGCGCGGAGAGAAGCGAGTGACGTTCACGATGTCCGGTCGCACTCGGCGGATGAGTTCCATACTGGCTTCGAACTGCTCCTCGGATTCGCCGGGAAAGCCCACGATGACGTCGGTCGAGAGAGTGATGTCCGGGTACGCGCGGCGGAATGTCCGGACGATTTCCTCGAACTCCGAAACGGTGTACTGCCGGCGCATCGCCTCGAGGATACCGTCGTCTCCGCTTTGGACGGGGAGGTGCAGGAATTTGAACACCTTTTCAGACGCGTATGCGTCCACGAGATCGTCTTGGATCGGGTGGACCGTCAAGGGGTCCGCCATGCCGACTCGGACGCGGAATTCGCCCGGAATGGCGTCGACGGCTCGCAACAGCGCGGCAAGGTTCGTGCCGGCGTCGAGGCCGTACGCCCCGGTGTCCTGACCCGTGAGCTTGATTTCCCTGACGCCACGCTCGACGTGCCGACGGACCTCCGCGACGATCGCATCGATGGGGTACGAAGCGACCCGCCCGCGGGCGACCCGCGTGATGCAATACGTGCAACGGCCCGCGCATCCCTGGGCGATCGGGACGATTGCGTCCCTCCAACCGAATGAGGTCGACTCGATCTCCGCCGCGCGGTCGCCGCACGCCGTTCCCGCACCGAGCAGCTCGACGATCTGCGGCCACTTTCGCGGCGGCAGCAGCTTGGCTCGCGGTACGATGGATTGTATGCGGTCCCTCTGGGCCCCGGCCATGCAGCCCGCGACGACGAACGGCTTCTCGTACGCCGCCAGTTCCGCCATGCGGCGCGCCATCTTCCTCTCCGTGGTCTCGACCACCGTGCACGTCACGAGGACGTGAGCGTCTGCATCGGCCTCCTCGGTCGTGATCCTATGGCCGCTCCGGAGCAGAGCCTCTTGCATGAGCCGGGCTTCCCCGTAATTCTGGGTGCAACCGTACGCTTCGACGTAGACCTTCACGGATCGGATGGAACGACGGGCCGCTATTTTCCTGTTGCGCGGTGCGCACCCCACAACTCTTATCCCCGCCCGCGGCGTTCGAGGCGCCATGGGGTCAGGCCAGGACAGCGTGCCGACGTCTGCGCCGTCGCAGCGTGCCGTGTTCCCGCCGTCGCCTCGGCCGAGGGCGCCCGAGCACGAACTCCGGGATCGCGCAAAGGCCGCGAAGCTGCGACACAAGGCCGCGAGAGCGCGCGTGAAAGCGAACCGACTTCAGGACCGCTCGCGGTATCTCTTCCAGAAGGCCACGACGATGGAGCGTCGCGCGGACGAACTCGACGGAATCGTGCGGACGCCGGTCGCGGAATCCCTCAACCCGTGAGTTTCGATCGGACGGGCGCGGGCACATCGAGATTCGGACGGACCGCATAGCCGCGCGCCATGATCTCGTTCACGTATTGCATCTCCAGATATAACGATAGGACGGCGCTGTCCGTCTTCGTGAGCTTGCACATGTCCCATCCCGCGGCTCGATGGCCGTTCATGTGGGATAAGGGTTTGTCAAGGGGACCGCGAAGGTTCATACCTGAACACGACGCTCGTCGCGCGGTGGTGGCGTGCCGCGCGGAATCGTATACGAGGAAATCGACGAGTACATCGATGGCTTGGCGAACCGAGGAGACCCGGCGTTGCGGGCCGTGGAACGACAGGGCGAGGCGGAAGGCTGGCCCATCGTCGCCGCGGCAGAGGGAAGTTTCCTCCATATCCTCGCGCGCTCGATCCGCGCACGCCGGATCCTCGAGCTCGGCACTGCGATCGGATACTCGGGCACATGGCTCGCTCGCGCGCTACCCGACGACGGCGAGCTCGTCACCGTCGAGCACAATCCCGAGACCGCGGCGATTGCCCGGAAGAACATGGAGAAGACCGGCGTCGCCCCAAAGGTCAAGATTCTCGTCGGCGATGCGCAGGGAATTCTGAAGGACCTCAAAGGTCCCTTCGACTACATCTTCAACGACATCGACAAGGCCGGATATCCCGCGGTCTTGGAGCCCGCGATCGAGCGCCTCCGAGTAGGCGGACTCCTCGTAACAGACAACGTCTTGTGGCATGGCGATGTGGCCCGCAAAGACCGATCGAAGGAGACGCAGGCCATCCGAACCTTCAACGAACGACTGTCGAAGGACCCACGGATGATCGCTGCGATCGTCCCCCTTCGCGATGGCGTCTCCGTCGCGCTGAAGATCCACGAATAGGCAATTTCGCTGCCGCCTCCGCCCCGCCAGGCTCGGCGTCTTCTTGACGACGCTCCTCCCGTGAGCATTTTATACAACGCATGGGCATGGATGCCTTTGCATGGGTCGGAAGCTAAGCCGCGACCACGTCTTCGTCGAGACCGACGGCCAAGTCTACCTCGTTCGCGATCGTGGCACGCTCCGGTTCCCCCGCGTCCGCGAGACGCTCCCCTTTCCGACGGAGCCCAATGGCGTGATGGACTTCGGCGATGACCGCGTCCTACGGCAGAAGCCGCTGCTCGATCACCATCCGGAGGAATGGTTCGGTCGGGACGCGATTTTCGAGCGGAGCGATGTCGACCCGCTCGTGAAGCGCGCGATCTACACGACGATGATCCGATGCGTCTCCGAGGTCATCCTCTCGAAAGGGCCGCGGGTGTTGATGGTCAAAGCGGTCCGCGGCTTTTCGAAAGGCCATTGGAACGTTCCTGGCGGATTCATGGACTACGGCGAGAGCCCCGAGGTCGGAGTGGAGCGCGAGGCGGAAGAGGAGATCGGGGTGGACATCGTCCTCGATGGCCTTCTGAACGTCTACGTCTCCGGATTCCCGGGCAAGCCGGCCTACACGCTCGGGTTCGTCTACAAGGGCCACCTCGACTCGGAAGCGTTCCGCCTGAAACCGGATGAGATCGAAGACGTCGCTTGGTTCACCGTCGACAAAGCGCTCACCCTCACCCGCAACCCGTTCGCGAAATGGGCCCTCGTCGACTTCTTCCTCCAATCGGGCGAGGCCCGAGCCGGCCTGAAAGTGAAACGTCACGGCTCGGCTCCGCACGCAACCGGTTCAGACCGTCCAACGGTGTTCCTCGATCGAGACGGCGTCATCAACCGCGGACGCGCCGGGTACGTGCGGACCCCGGACCAGTTTGAGTTCCTCGCGGGTGCCATGGACGGCATGCGGTTGCTCCAAGACCGCGGTTGGCAGCTGGTGATCGTGACGAACCAGGATGCCGCCGGGTGGAAATTGCTCCCGGAGCCGCAGCTCGCGAGGGTCCACGACCGCATGCTCGAATCGCTGGACAAGGCGGGCGTTCACGTCGCGGAGATCTACCACTGTCCACACAACGTCTTATCGGACTGCGCATGCCGGAAGCCGCGGCCCGGGATGCTCCTGGCGGCGGCTCGAGACCTCGGCGCCCGTCCTCGGGGCGCGTGGATGGTCGGCGACAAGCCCTCGGATGTGGAGACGGGTCGGGCATTCGGGTGTCGGACCGCATGGGTCGGGCCGAAGGCATGGCGAAAGCGGTTCGCCGCGGAAGTTCGGCCGTTGTCTCCGGAGGTCGTTGCGGACGGTCTCCTGGAGGCCGCCCGCGCCATCGTCCGGTATTCGGAGGATCCGGTCGTCGAGGCGTCCCGCAAATCCGTCGCGGATCCCACGATAACGTCATAGCCTGGCCTGACTTTGCTTCTCTCGGCGAGGACATGGTCCAGGAGTACGGCCTCTTCATCGGCGGCAAGTGGCGGAAGTCGGACGGGAAGCGCTTCGAGACGCACAACCCGGCGACGGGCGAGACCCTGGCGACATTCCCGCTGGCCACGAAGGACGAGCTCAACCAGGCGGTTCGCCAGGCAAAAGAAGCCTTCGACAAGTGGAAGAAGACGCCGGCCCCTCGGCGCGGCGAGCTGCTCCTCGAGGCCGCACGGATCTTTCGCCGGAAGAAGGAGGACCTTGCGCGGACCGTGACGACCGAGATGGGCAAGATCATCGCGGAGGGCCGGGGCGACGTGCAGGAGGTCATCGACTTCTACGAATACGCGGCCGGCGAGGGCCGACGGATGTTCGGGGAGACGGTTCCGTCCGAGCTGCCGAACAAGATGTGCCTCACGACCCGCCTCCCGGTCGGACCGGTCGGCCTCATCACGCCCTGGAATTTCCCGATGGCGATCCCGGCCTGGAAGAGCGGGGCCGCACTGATCGCGGGGTGCTCGTTCGTCCTGAAGCCGTCGAGCCTCACGCCTCTCTGCGCCGCGAGATTCGTCGAGGTGCTCGACGAAGCGGGGTTCCCGCCTGGCGTGGTGAACATGCTGACCGGAAGCGGCGCCGTTGTCGGCGACGGTCTCGTGGCTCATCCGGACATCCGCGCGATTTCTTTCACGGGCGGCGTCGATACGGGCAAGCACGTGTACGAGAGCGCCGCGAAGAAGATGATCAAGGTCGGGCTCGAGCTCGGCGGCAAGAATCCAATCATCGCGATGGACGATGCGAACGTCGACCTGCTCATGGATGGCGTGATGTTCGGCGCGTTCGGGACCGCGGGGCAACGGTGCACCGCGGCATCGCGTCTGATTGTCCACGAGAGAGTCTACGATCAAGTGGCCGACGAACTTGTCGAGCGGGCGGAGAAGCTCCGGGTCGGAAATCCCATCGACGAGAAGACGGACATGGGTCCCGTCGCATCCGCAGACCAGGAGAAGAAGGTCTTGGAGTACATCGAGATCGGCAAGAAGGAGGGGGACAAGCTCCTCACGGGCGGACGGAAGTTGAAGGGCGGAGCGTACGACCGCGGATTCTTCATCTCCCCGACGGTCTTCGCGGTCGACCGCAAGAAGCGCCTGGCCCAAGAAGAGATCTTCGGACCTGTACTGAGCCTGCTCAAGGCGAAAGATTACGAAGACGCGGTCGCGATCGCGAACTCCGTGAAGTATGGACTCAGTTCGTCGATCTACACGAACGACCTTCGGTGGGCGTTCCGCGCGATGCACGAGCTCGAGGCCGGAATCACATATGTGAACGCGCCGACGATCGGGGCCGAGGTCCAGCTGCCGTTCGGCGGCACGAAGGAGACGGGTCCGACCGACACTCGGGAAGCGGGGACGACCGCGCTCGAGGAGTTCACGTACTGGAAGACGGTCTACGTCGACTACTCGGGTCGCCTTCAACGGGCGCAGATTGACACGGAGAAGCTCGTTGGTTCTTGAACGGAGTGCTCCCGCTGTTCCCGATCGGCGCGCCTCCTGAGAGATTCTCGAGGCTCAAAGCTCGAGCTTGTACCGCACGATTCGATTGTGTTCTCGGAAGCCGCTCTTCTCGTATACCCGCCGGGCGGGGGCGTTCGAGGCCTCCGCGACCAGATACATTACGGCGAACCCCGCTGCGCGTGCCTCTCGGGCCGCCGAGCGCACGAGACGCGTCCCGATTCCCCGACCCTGGTAGTTCGGATGGACGTGGAGTTCATCCAGCTCCGCCCAGCGCTCCACCCCGCGGTCGAACCAAGCAGGCTCCAACGCAGGACCCCACATCACGAACCCGACGGCGTGGCCGTCCGCCTCCGCCACGACGATCCGGCTGCTGCCGTACTTCACCGCGTTGTCGACGAAGAACATCGGGTATATGCGGCACAGGTCCCCGGCGTCATCGAGGCGGAACGGCCTAAGCCTTGCCCGGGAGGGCTTCCGTCGCGTCATGTCGCGTTCATACCACCTCCCTTGGCGGCGCATGTGTCAGCGAGATGAAAGACCTTGCGGCTTGCCCCGGTCGCGGTCCGATTCGAGGCTTCGGTCTAGGTCGTCGATGATAAACTCGTAGTCGCGTACCACCTTGCAGGCCTGGACGGAGTAGTGATCGTAGAACTCCTCGCGGCCACGGCGCTGCGCCTCGCGATGTTCCGGCTGCTCCTTCCACGCCTTCAATGCCTCCTCGTTCGCGAAGCGGACCAGATCGATCTCCTCGCCGTCCTCGCCCGTATACGCCTTGATCGAAATGAATCCGGGAATCCGCTCGACGAGTTCGTGCATGCGCCGGGATGTCTTCCGGTACGCTTCCGAGTCCGCTCCGTCCCGTAGATGGGTCTTGAAGATGACGACGACTTCGGTGGGATCCTTCACGCGGCGATACGTCACGCGTCTCCGCTCCGGCCCTTCGGGGCCGCTATCGGGAGCGAGGGGCGAGGGCATGTACCTTTGCGGCCGACCTCATCTGCGGTCCTTCGCGCGGTATACGAGTTTCAGTCCGGACCACGTTTCATCCACGGCACAGACCTTCACGTCGACGAGGCCGTGGGCCAAGGCGACGGCGCGTACGACATCCTCGGTCAGGTCGGTCGTGACTCCGGCTGCCCGTTTCGGCCAGGAGATCCAGAGGCTTCCATCTGGCGGGAGAGCTTCTTTCCAAGACAGGAACCGAGCGGCCAGGTCTGCGTGAGTCCGAACGAACGCGTGGATCATGTCGATGCGGCCGTCCCGCCCCTCGCGGATCGTCACGAGGTTCGGGAGGCGACCCAGGAGCCGCTTGTATCCTTTCGGCGGATGGATGACGAGCACCGCGAAGCCCTCTTTGATGCCGAGTTTCTCCGCCAGCGGTTTCGCCGACGAACCGGCGGGCATCGGCGGGGCCTAGCCTCCTCCGCCTCCGAGCATATCTTTGCTCGGGCTCGTCAGGTGTCGCGGGTCGAGGACCTTCTCCGCTTCCTCGGCGCTCAAAATGCCCTTCTCGATGACGAGCTGCTTGACCGTCTTCCCGGTGAGCCCGGCCTCTTTCGCGATCTCCGCGGCCTTCTCGTACCCGATGATGGGGTTCAGCTTCGTCGCGATCGCGGGGCTCGATTCCGCGTAGCGCTGGAGGATGTCCACGTTCGCGGTGATCCCATCGACGCATTTGTGCGCGAAGACCCGGGCAACGTTCGCGAGGAGCTCGATGTTCTGCTGGATCCGTTGCGACATCACCGGCATCATCGTCGAGAGATCGAGGTTCGAATGGGTGTTCGCGACCGCGATCGCAACGTCATTGCCGATGACCGTGACGCCGACCTGCATGACGGCCTCGGGGATCACCGGGTTGACCTTTCCCGGCATGATCGAGGAGCCGGGCTGGACCGCGGGGAGGTTCAGCTCGCGGAGGCCCGTGTGCGGTCCGGATCCGAGCCACCGCAAGTCATTCGCGATCTTCATCATCGAAATCGCGACGGTGCGAATCGCGCCGCTCGCTTCGACGAGCGCATCGCGGGCCGCCTGCGCCTCGAAATGGTTCTCCGCGACCCGAAACTTCGTGTTGGTCGCGGCGCTGACCTTCTCGACGACGCGACCCGGGAGGTCTGGGTGCGCGTTAATCCCCGTGCCGACCGCGGTCCCGCCGATCGCGAGTTCGGCGAGCGCGGCCCTCGCGGCGGACACCCGCCGGATCCCGTGATCGATTTGGGACTGGTACCCGGAGAACTCCTGGCCGAGTCGGATCGGAGTGGCGTCCATCAGGTGGGTCCGTCCGGCCTTGACGATCGGATCGAATTCCTTTGCCTTCTTCGCGAGGCTGTCCTCCAGCTCACGCAGGGCCGGCAACAGGCTCTGGTCGATTTCCAACAAGGCGGCGACGTGGATCGCCGTCGGGATGACGTCGTTCGAGGACTGGCCCATGTTCACATGGTCATTCGGATGGACGGGGCCCTTATCCCCGAGCGGATGGCCCAGGATCTCGTTCGAACGATTCGCGATCACCTCGTTCGCATTCATGTTCGTCGAGGTCCCGCTGCCGGTCTGGAAGATGTCCAGAGGGAAATGGCCGTCCAGTTTGCCGTCCATCACCTCTTGGCACGCTTGGACGATCGCCTTGCTGATTTTGTTGTCGAGCAATCCAAGCTCCATGTTCGTCTGGGCGCACGCCATCTTGATCAGGCCGAGAGCGTAGATGAACCGCCGGCCGAAGCGGATTCCGCTGATTGGGAAGTTTTCGATCGCTCGTTGAGTTTGGACTCCCCAGTATGCGTCCTTTGGGACTTTGACCTCCCCCAAGAAGTCTTTCTCGACGCGGAACTCCGCCATTTGAATGCGCCGCCGTGCCGACAGAGCCCGGGGAGCATTAATATTGCCAATGAGTTCGTACATACGAACGGCTCGGACCGTCCGATACCGACCACCGTCTGCCTCGGCCTACTGGCCCCTCGAGGTCACGGTTTCCGGAGTGCGATCGGAGCCCGGAGGCACCGATGGTCGAGCGTCACTGGCCGTTAGGACGTCCTTCGTCCTAGCGGGGTCCGACCACTCCCTCTGTAGAGGTGGCTCCTAACGTTGTTACTGCGAGCGATGACAAGGTATAATATAAACGCGTTATATTAACGGAATTGAGACCTGAGAGCAGAAGCCCACCGGAAGGTTGGTCATGCCGAGCAGTACGCCGGCGGAACCGGTCGTGGAAGAGGACCGGGTCTGCCCTGAATGCGGGAGCGAGCACCTCGTGCGCGACTACGCGCGCGGCGAGCTTGTCTGCGATTCGTGCGGCCTCGTGATCAGCGAGGGAGCGATCGATGAAGGTCCCGAATGGTCGGCCTATTCGGTCGAAGAAAATGACCGCCTCGCGCGCACGGGGGCTCCGCGCAGCTACGTCGCTGGCGCGTCCGGACTCACGACCGTGATTCCGCTCGCGAACAAGGACGCGCGGGGCAACACGATCCCGCTTCGCGAGCGCGAGAAGTTCTACCGGATGCGCAAACTCCAGCGTCATTCCGGCCACTCGCGTCCCGGCGAGCGTAGCTTGCCCGAGACGATCCGTTCGCTCGACCGCGTTGCGTCCCTGATGGGCCTGCCCCGTCCGGTGAAGGACGAAGCCGGTTTCATCTGCAAAAAGGCTTTGGAGAAGGGCCTCGTCCGCGGTCGGTCCATCGAGGCGATCGTCGCCGCCGCCGTGTACGCCGCGTGTCGAATCGATGGCGTCCCGAGGACCTTGGATGAGTTGCAACAGGTGACGGGCGTCCGCAAGAAGACGATCGGCAAGGCGTACGGAGCCCTCCTGCGAACCCTGACGTTGCGCGTCCCGCCCTCCCGGCCGACGAACTACGTGAGCCGGTTCTGCTCGAGGCTCGGCCTGTCGAACACGGTCGAGGCAGAGGCCCAAAAGATTCTCAAAGAACTCGAGAAGATCGACAGCTCGATGTCCCTGTCCCCCTCGGGGACCGCCGCGGCCGCGATCTACCTCGCGTCCCTGTCGTGCGGGGAGCGCCGCCCGCAGAAGGCGATCGCGAAGGTCGCGGGCGTCAGTGAAGTGACGCTCCGCAACCGCTTCCAGTTCATGGAGGGCTTCATGCAGCAGCTCGTCCTGCCACGGGGTCGCGCGCCGAAAATCGGCCCGTCGTCGCAAGGTCCTCCGTAGGAAATGCCGCGAACGAGTTCTCTCCCGCGGAATCTGGAGGAAAGGATTGATAAGGTGCTCTTGCGTCCCTCACTTCGTGTTCGGACCACGCGGAGCCATCGACGAGGTAGAGGGCCGGACGTCTGGCGTGTCCCTCCCGAGGAATGGGGAATTGGTAAACTCCCAAGAAGGCTCCCGCCTTTGGGCGTGAGGGCGGCATGATCCGATGAGTTCCTCTGCGGCGAAGGTAAACGACCTCTCCTGGATGATCGGAGGTCCGCAGGGGAGCGGTGTCGACTCGTCCGCGAACGTGTTCGCGCGCGCCTGCGCCGCGGGCGGCTTGCACATCTTCGGGAAGCGCGAATTCTATTCGAACATCATGGGCGAGCACTCCTACTTCGCCCTCCGCGCCCATTCCAATCTCGTCCGCTCGCACATCGACGACGTCAACGTGCTCGCGACGTTCGAGGCGGAGACCCTGTTCCGGCACGCCCGCGAGGTCACGGACGATGGCGCGATCATCTACGATCCGTCGCTCGGAAAGACGCGCCTCTCGGACATCCCGACGATCGAGACGCGGCTCGCCGCCGACCTGAAGACGTACTTGATCTCCCGCGGGGTCGGGGAGACGCTCGACGACGTGCTCGCCGCCTCGAAGCAGCGGGGCGTGAGCCTCGTGCCGATTCCATTCAAGGACCTCCTCGAGCAAATCGCGGACGAGTTCCAGATCGACCAGCTGAGCAAGATCTCCCGCGTCGTGAACATGCTCGCGGTCGGCGCCTCCTTCGGCATCCTCGGATTCGACTTCGAGATGATGCGCCGCGCCCTCGAAGACGTGTTCCGTGCGAAGGCGAAGGTCGTGAACATGAACGCGGCGGGCGCGCGGAAGGCGTACGACATCGCGAAGGCCCTCGTGCCGGAGTTCCCGTACCGACTCGAGAAACTCCCGCGGCCGGAGGCGCGGCTCTTCCTCACCGGCAGCCAGGCGACCGCCCTCGGGAAGCTGTACGGCGGGATGCGATTCCAGACATACTACCCCATCACTCCGGCGTCGGACGAGAGTGAGTTCCTCGAGGAGAACGAGCTGCTCGACCTGAATGGCCATGGGCTCGGCCCCGAGACCCGCGATGCAGCGACGCCGAAGGAGGAAGGCGCCTCCATCCTCGTCGTCCAGACCGAGGACGAGATTGCCGCCATCACGATGGCGACGGGCGCCGCGCTGACCGGGGCTCGCTCCGCGACGGCCACGTCCGGGCCCGGGTTTTGCCTGATGATGGAGGGCATCGGCTGGGCCTCGATCAACGAAGTGCCGATCGTGATCACGCTGTACCAGCGCGCCGGCCCGAGCACCGGGATGCCGACCCGCCATGAACAGGGCGACCTTCGGTTCGCGCTCCACGCGGGCCATGGCGAGAGCCCGCGGATTCTCCTGGCGTCCGGAGACTTCGAGGAGTGCATCCGAGACGGGCTGTTGGCCTTCAACTACGCGGATCGGTACCAGATGCCGGTCATCCACCTCGTCGACAAGGCGCTCGCGAACAGCTACGCCACGACGCCGGTTCCGGACCTCTCCGATCTCCGGATCGACCGGGGCGCCCTCGCCCTGGAGAACAACGGTTACTCCAAAGACAATCCGTACAAGCGGTTCGACCTGAGCAACGGTCCCGTCTCCCCCCGCGCGTTCTTGGGTCAGGAGGGGACGATCTTCTGGAACACCGGCGACGAGCACGAGGAGAGGGGACACATCACGGAGGACCCGATGGTGCGGGATGCGATGATGGAGAAGCGGTTCGCCAAACTCGACCTGGCGGCGAAGGAAATCCCGCGCGACGTCAAGTTGCGCTACTTCGGTCCGAAGGACGCGCCCACGGTCATCGTGAGCTGGGGATCGACGAAGGGCGCACTCCTGGACGCGCTGGACCGACTCTGGGCCGAAGGCGCGAAGGTCGGCTACCTCCACGTTCGCCTGATCAACCCGTTCCCGACCGCGGAGATCCTCCCGTACCTCGCGAAAGCGAAACGCCGGATCGGGATCGAGATGAACTTCGGGGCGCAGCTCGCGGGAATCGTCCGGGAGCAGACGGGCGTCGAGATGACCCACTTCATCCTGAAGTACAACGGCCGCCCGATGTCGAACACGGAGCTGTACGACGCGATCCAGGCCGTCGTCCGCGGGAAGGCGGCGAAGAGGACGGTGTTGACCCGTGGCTCTTGAGCAGATCCTGAAGCCCTCCGACTTTGCGACCGACGTCCACAACGACTGGTGCCCCGGATGCGGGGACTTCGGCATCCTCCGGACGATCCAGATGGCCCTCGCGGAGCTGAAGATGGAGCCCCACCGGGTGACCATCGTCTCGGGGATCGGGTGTTCTGCGAAGACGGTCCACTACGTGAAGACGTACGGAATTCACACGTTGCATGGCCGCGCGCTCCCGTACGCGACCGGAGTGAAGCTCGCGAATCCCCAGCTCAAGGTGCTCTGCCTCAGCGGCGACGGCGACGGGCTTGGAATCGGCGGCGGACACTTCGTGAACGCCGGTCGGCGGAACTTGGACATGCTGTACATCATCCACGACAACGGCGTCTACGGGCTGACGAAGGGACAGGCCGCGCCGACCCTCAAGCTCGGCGTCCAGACGAAGTCTCTCGCCCATCCGAACATCAACGAGGCCGTCAACCCGATCTGGCTGGCCCTCGCGGCCGGCGCGACATGGGTCGGCCGGGGCTACTCGTACGATATCAAGCATCTCGTCGCGACGATCAAGGCGGGGATCGAGCACAAAGGATACGCCTTCCTCGATGTCCTGCAGCCCTGCCCGACGTACAACGACCTGAACACGAAGGAGTGGTACGGGGGAGAGGATCGGAAGGATCCGGCGGGCGGTCGACCGCTGCCTCGCGTCTACAAGCTCGAGGACGAGGGCTACGACCCGGTGGTCCGCGAGCCGTCCGAAGTCGAGAAGAAGACCACGCAGGCGCTGGAGAAGGCCCTCGAATGGGGAGACCGCATCCCGATTGGCGTGTTCTACAAGAACGAGCACGTGCCGACGTTCGAGGAGCGCATCGCGCAGCGTGTGCCCACGTACATGAACCACCCGCCCGCCCTCCAGCCGATCGCGGGCCCGAACGGCGAGCCGAGGACGGATTTGACGCGGATCCTGCAGCGCCTCACGTTCAAGGCCGAGTGATCTCGACGCGTTTCGCCCCGCGGTCTCCCTCCAGAAGATCCCTTGCGGGGGTCCCCATCTCCCAGATCCGCTCCGCCATCTCGGACATCGCATCCGCGATCGCCAGGTCGTCGGTCCAGATCGCGATGTCGTCGCCCCGGTACGATGAATCATCATCCGGGATCGGGTGGCTCATCAGGAACTCTTTGCCGTCGAAGACGTGCATGTAGACGGGCATCATGAAGTCGATGTGGCGGACCTCGGCATGCTTCAGGAGGGCGCGCACATCGTCGCGGTTCTCCGGCGTAAAGCAGAAGGCGTACTTCAGGCGAACCCCCTGCTTCGCTTTGTCGACGAGGTCCGGCATGAACGCCCCGAGGATTCGTCCGGGGCTCTTCGTCGTCCCGATGCCGATCACCTCTCGGGTCGCGCCGTCGTACATCTTCAGGAGTCGCTCTCGGACGTTCTTGCGACCGTAAATCGCCTCGAACCGTCCGCGCGATTCCGGCTCCTGCTGAGGGCTGATCGCGAACTCGCGCGCAAGGGTGTCCAATCCCGTGTCAATCTGCTTCGCCCGGGAGCGCATGTCGTCCGCCAGGGCATGCAGGTAGGTCGCGAACGGCACGGCCTTGTACCGGAGCGGTGTCTCGGGTAGGATCTGGACGAGCCCCTTCTCGTGGAGCTGTTGCATCGTCGCGTAGATCCGCGTCCGAGGGACCTTGGACAGCGGGGAGATCTGGCTGGCGGTCGCCGACCCAAGGTCCAACAACGTGAGGTACACGCGGGCCTGGTACTCCGTCAGCCCGTGGTCGGTCATCTTCCGCAGGCGATCCTGATTGATGGGCACCCGAACCATCGAAGGCGGTGCGCGACATAAACGTTGTTCCTGCGGCCGGTGACACGCCCGTGCGAAAAGGGCAAGTGAGTCCCCGGCGTTGATGCGCCGTTCGGATGACCGGCTCTGCGGACGATGCGACCCTTCGGCGAGCCTTGGAACACGCGATCGGAGCGGAGAAGGTCCGCACCGACGATTCGATCCTTCGGACCTACTCCACCGATGCGAGCCCGTGCGCGGTCCAGCCGCGAGCCGTCGCGTTCGCCGAAGCCGAGGACGACGTCCGCGCAGTCCTGCGGGTATGCCGCGAGCTCGAGGTGCCGATCACCCCGCGGGCATCCGGCACGTCACTGTCCGGCGCCGCGATCGGTCCCGGTGTGGTCCTGGACACGACCCGATTCAACCGCATCCTCGATTTCGATCCGGAGCGCCGGTTCGTGCGCGTCGAGCCCGGCATCCTTCTCGCTGACTTGAACGCGTATCTCGCGGAGCGCGGAATGCGATTCGCTCCCGATCCCGGAAGCCAAGACCTGTGCCGGATCGGCGGCATGGTCGGGCACAACGCCTCGGGATATCGCAGCGTGAAGTATGGCCAGACGAGGGATCACGTCCCGGGCCTGAGGGTCCTCCTGGCCGACGGCACGCCGCTTCAGGCGCATGACGTCCCGGTGAACGGGGCCGAGTGGAAGGAGATCGTCGGCCGCGCGAAAGGGCTGGGCCGAGTGCAGAAGGAGATTGAGGCTCACCGCGACGCGATTCTCTCGAGTCGCCGTCCCATTCGGAAGCATTCGTGCGGATACGACCTCATCGGCCTCGTGGAGTCGCTCGCCCGCGGCGTCTTTCCCCTCGCGTCGCTTTTCGTCGGGAGCGAAGGCACCTTGGGAATCGTGACCGAAGTCACCCTGCGCGTCCTCCCCGTCCCCGCTCGTCGGGTCACGCTGCTCCTCTACCTCGACCGATTCGAGGACCTCGGCCCGGCGGTCGCCGACATCCTGACGTGGGGTCCGAGCGCGATGGAGGCCGTCGACGGGGACTCGCTGGCCCTCCTGGACCGGGAGGCCCTCGGCATTCCCCGCAACGCGAAGGCGATGCTGCTCATCGAGTTCGACGAGGGCGATCTCGATGCGATCGCGGACGCCGTGGTGGGGCGTATCGTGACTCACTATCGGTTGAGCCGGGACGCCGAGGTCGCGTCCGATCCGGTGCGTCAATCGACTCTCTGGAAAGTCCGACGATCCTTGTTCCCGACCATCATCCAGCGGCCCGGGCCGCGTAAAGCGTGGGGCTTCGTGGAGGACCCGATCGTCCCGCGCGACCGGGTGCCGGAGTTCATCGCCTTCCTGGTGGACCTCGCGCGGCGTCACGGCACCCTCGCGGGGATCTACGGCCACATCGGAGACGGGAACACGCACTATCGCCCGTTCTTCGATCCGACCGACCCACAGGATTTCGAGCACATGCGAGCGTTGCGAGAGGAGTTCGATCGAGCCTTGCTCGAGCGTTTTCGCGGCGCGCCATCCGGCGAACACGGAATCGGTCGGATCCGTGCGGAGACGCTGCCGCGCGTCTGGGGAGCCGAGGTCTACGGCGTCATGCGACGGATCAAGGACGCGCTCGATCCACGCGGGCTCCTAAATCCCGGCGTCATGTTCTCGTCGGACCCGTGGTGGACCACCTGGGGCGGGCTCGAATCTCGTGTGCCGATGTGATAGGTGCCGAAGCTTTAAGCCGACCGGGGAGTTCGTTTCATCGGGCTGCGACCATGGGCCGTTGCCCGGAGACTATCGGGGATGCGAAGCCGCGAAGGAAGGGTTAAGAGCGACCCCGATATTCGAGCGCTCCGGGAGCGATTCGCGGGCCGCACCTCGGGAGTCCAGATCGAATGATCCAACGCGCGGAGCAGGCGAACATCGTCGGCCTCCGCTCGAAGGATTTCGTCCAATGGGTGGAGGAGAACATCGATGCCCCGATGAAGCGCGGCCCGGGCGGAGCCATCCTCGAACGGCTCAAGGCCGGCCTCGTCGGGGAGTTCTTCAATTGGGCGAAGCGGAACTCCACGTGGCCGTTGCACTTCGGCATCATGTGCTGCGCGATCGAGATGGCCGCGACCTCGGATCCGCGGTACGATATCGAGCGATTCGGGGTCATCTACCGCTCGTCGCCGCGGCAATGCGACGTCCTCCTCCTGAACGGTCCGATTTCGCTCAAGCTCCGCCCCGCGGTCCGCCGGCTATACGAGCAGATGGCGGAACCCAAATGGGTCATCGCGATGGGTGAGTGTACGATCTGCGGCGGTCCTTACTACGACTCGTACTCGGTGGTGAAGGGATCGTACACGTTCGTGCCGACGGACATCTTCATCCCCGGCTGTCCCGTGCGACCGGAAGCCCTGATCGACGGCTTCCTGAAGCTCAGTGCGAAGATCAAGGCCGAACGGACCGGCTGGGTGCGGACGAAGAAGGGGCGCCTCGTCAGCGCGCGCGAGGGCCAGCTGATGGACATGCAGAAGGGCGAGTACACGTATGAAGTCCCCCAAGTCCGAAGCTAAGGCCGGCCCGAAAGTCGGCACGATCGGGGGCACGGTCCGCCCACTCCTCGCGACGATTAAGCAGGCATTGGTCACGATGCCAGGGCTCAACCGCCTCATCCCCGGAGGCCGCAAGCCCGTCACCCATCTCTATCCGTATCAGAAGGTCGAGCTCCCCGTGGCGTTTCGAGGGCAGCACAGTATCGACTGGTTCAAGTGCATCGGCTGCGAGCTCTGCGCGAAAGTCTGTCCGAACGAATGCATCTACTTCGAGTTCTACGAGGTCGAGCCGACCTCCGAGTATCTCCACCCCAGCCGTGCCCAACTCGATGAGATGAAGAAGATCATCCGGCGGCCTGCGGTCGACGTCGGGCATTGCCTGTTCTGCGGAAACTGCATGGAATACTGCCCGACGGACGCGTGGAACTTCACGCAGGAATTCGAACTCGCGGACTATGCGCGAGAGGACCTATACTACCGCGCGGACGAGCTCCGGATGCCGAAAGAGAACTCGGACAAGGAAATCGTGTTGATCAACCGCATCGGCGAGCATCCGATCCTCGAAGTGGACGTCTGCATCGGCTGCCGCAAGTGCGAGCGCGAGTGTCCGACCCGATGCATCGACATGCTCGACGGTCCGAACGATCGGAAGGGCAAGCCCATCGTGATCCCGGAATTCGACTACACGAAGTGCATCGGCTGCCAGCAATGCGTCGACGTATGTCCGGTCGACTGCCTGCACATGGAAGAGATCGGCTACAAGGATCTGGAAGGGTTCTACCACATCAACCTCCAGGGCGAGGTCAAGCTGCTCGAGGAGCAGGTCGAAAAGTAGCGCGCCGGCGTCGAACCGCGATTATTCGTATCGGAATTGTAGACCTTTTATACTATTCCCATTATCCATATCCGTCCTCGCTGCCCGGAGGGCTCCACTTGGTCCGAACCACGGTTGTCGGGAATTATCCGCGCATTGGCGACACGTTCGACGAGCAATCCTTGCGGCGGGCGATTGCTCGATTCGACAAGGGAGAGATCAGCGCCGCGGAGCTCGGAGACGCCGAGCGAGAGGTCGTCAAGGCGGTCCTGCGGGAGCAGAACGATGGCGGAATTAATCTGGTGACGGATGGCCAGATCTCTTGGTACGACAGCCAGAGCCACATCGCCCGCCGCCTCGCCTCCGTCGAGATCAATGGCCTCGCGCGGTATTTCGACACCAACACGTATTACCGCCAGCCGGTGGTCCACGGTGCGATTGCGTGGAAGGAGCCCATTCTCGTGGACGAATGGAAGTTCGCGCAGGCAAATTCGAAAGCGGCGGTGAAAGCGGTCCTCACGGGACCGCTGACCCTCGCTTCGCTCGCCCTTGACAAGCACTACCGCAAGAAGAAGCCCCTTGCCGTCGACCTCGCGAACGCCCTCGGAGAGGAAGTTTCCGGCTTGGTCCGTGCAGGCGCAGCCCACATCCAGATTGATGAGCCGATTCTCACCCGACATCCGGAGGACCTCCCGCTCGCCGTCGAGGGGCTCGAGCGCATTCGGGCTCGCAAAGGGGCCGCTGCCCTCACCCTTTTCACGTATTTCGGGGAGGTCTCGAAAATCTTCGAGGAACTCATCGAAACCCCCGTGGACGCGATCGGTCTCGACCTGGTCCAGGGAGCCGCGACATGGTCCGCGATCGCGAAACACGGCTCTGAGAAACCGCTCGTCCTCGGCCTCGTGGACGCCCGCAACACGAAGAAAGAGGATCCGGCCGAGGTCGCCAAAAAGGTCCTGGGTCTGAAAGACCGGATCAACCTGAAGGCGTCGTTCCTGTCTCCCTCGAACGGCCTCGAGTTCCTTCCCCGCGAGCGGGCGCGGGAGAAGCTCCGGATCCTGTCGGCGGCTGCGAGGAAGGTGGGGGTCGCCGCATGACCGGTCTCCTGACGACGAGCGTCGGTTCGTTCCCGAAGCCCGAATACCTTCAGCGTGCGCGGACGAAAGCCTCCAAGGGCGAGTTGTCGGAAGAAGGGCTCCGGGCCCTCGAGGAGAAGGCGACCGCGGAGTGGATCCACTTCCAGGAGGAGATCGGAATCGACATCCCCGTGGATGGCGAACAGTACCGGGGCGACATGGCCACGTACTTCGCCGAGAACATCGACGGAACGGAGATCTCCGGCCTCGTCCGCTCCTACGGCAACCGGTACTACAAGAAACCGATCATCGTCGACGAGCTCCGCCGGAAGGGTCCGATCAGCGTGGACTGGTTCAAGTTCGCCCAGGCGCGAACGAAGCGCCCCGTGAAGGGCATGATCACGGGACCGTACACGATGATGGACTGGTCGTTCGACGAGTTCTACGGGTCGCGGGAGGAGGCGTGCCTCGCGTTCGCGAAACTGCTGCACGAGGAGGCGCTCAGCCTCGAAGCCGCGGGCGCGAAGATCGTCCAAGTCGATGAGCCCGCGCTCTCGACGCGCTTCGATGAGCTGCCGCTGCTGGTCAAGGCGGTCGGCACGGTGACGAAGGGCCTGCGGGCGAAGACGATCCTTCACACCTGCTACGGGAGCTATGACGAGATCTTTGAGTTCTTCAACAAGCTGCCGGTGGACCAGCTCGACCTCGAGATGTCCAACTCCGGCCTGGACCTGCTGGATCGCTTCAAGCGGGAGCCGCTGAAAAAGGAGATTGCGTTCGGCGTGGTCGACGTCCACAGCCATGTCGTTGAGCCGGAATCCCTGATCCGCGAGCGCATCGAGAAGGCCCTGACCATCTTCGAGCCGGAGAAGCTCTACATCGATCCGGACTGTGGCCTCAAGACCCGGAGCGTGGAGGAGGCCCAGGCGAAGCTGCGGAACATGGTCGCCGCGGCCCGCGCGGTGCGGGAAGCCCACCGCCTTACGTAGGGCAAAGAGTAAAGTCCTTCGTAAACGATAGATACCGCGAGGAACCCGATGGGAAGCCCGACCGATCTCCGTCTGCACTCGGACGCGCTGTTGCGCATGTTCACGGTGACGGAGGCGAACGCGCTGCTTCCGCGTCTCGAAGAGGCGTTCCTGCGACTCGATCCGAAGCTCGCCCGCCTGCGAGAATTGCGCGAGCTGATCGAGGACGCCGAATCGTACTACGGGGAAGGACTCGCGGCCGCACCCGCGAAAGAGCGCGAGGCGTACGCGGAATCCCTCCAGGAACAATCGGACCTCGAACGCTCCGTGCAAGCGGATGTGGACGAGGTGCACGCCCTCGGCTGTGAACTGAAAGACATCCACCGCGGGCTCGTGGATTTTCCGGCGCGGATCGGGAATGAGGTCGGATACCTGTGCTGGCAACGCGGCGAACTCGCGATCGGATGGTGGCACACGCTCGACACCGGATTCGCAGGCCGGAAGGCGCTCGCGCCGGAAGCGGAACGTTAATATCGGACGGCCCTCCTAAGAATCCGAGGATTCGGAACATGGCGACCAAAGATGACGTGATCAGCGTCCTCCGAAAGTGCTACGATCCCGAGATCCCGATCAACATCTACGACCTCGGCCTCGTGTACAACATCGAGCTCAAGCCGGACGAAGGCAAGGTCGACGTCCGCATGACCCTGACCGCTCCCGGATGTCCCGCGTCCGCGTACATCCACCAGGACGTGAAGCGGAAGCTCGAGCAGCTTCAAGGGGTCAAAGAGGCGACGGTGAACATCGTCTGGGATCCCCCGTGGACGCCCGAGATGATGTCCGAGACCGCGAAGAAGCAGTTCGGCTGGGGCATCTGATCTCGATCGAGGTCCCGCCGTTCTCAGTACCAAATCTTGATATTCTCTCCCCCGTATCCAGCGGTCTGCAGCGTTTCCGGGGGTGGCCGGGTACTTGACCTCCAAAGGTGGAAAGGAATCGGACGCCCTCGCACGGGCTTTCGGAGCCCTGGTTGAGGGGCTGACGTTTTACGACTTGGCCAACGTGGCGGTCGCGGAGATGCGGGTCAAGGTGGCCTTCGAGGAGCTCGGCCGCCACAAGAAGGACCAGCTTTCGCGGCTCGAGAGCGTGGCCGGGTCGGGCGCGAAGGACGTCGCCGTGATGCCCGGCATCTATCCGATCAACGTCGTCGCGAAGGTCGAGTGCTACGTGTGCGGCTTCGTGGCCGAAACGAGGGCGATGCCGAACACGTGTCCAAACTGCGGGGCCGCGCGCTACGCGTTTGAGAAGGAGATTTCCCTGTCCAAGGCGTGGGAGATCGCCGCCGAGTCGGGACGCAAGTCGGCCACCCTGTTTGGCGAATCCGCGGCTCACACGGCCGGCCGGGCGAAGGCCGTCCTCGAGGAGCTGGCTCGGGACGAAGAAGGACAGGCGGTCCAGGCTGACCGGCAACTCGCGGGCCTCCGGACCTGAACGGTGGGATCGAATGCCGCGCCTCGCGAAGATGCCTCCCATTCAGGAAGATATCCACGCCTGCACGATGTGCGGCTATTGTGTCCCCGTCTGCCCTGCGTATCAGGAGGCGGGCTGGGAGGGCGCTTCGCCTCGCGGCCGCGTCTTCGCCCTTCGCCAGTACGAAATGCGCGGACCGTTGGACCTCCTCCTGCGCCGTCACGTGAAGCCCGGAGAAGATTTTGCGCGGAACACGTGGGAGTGCACCGGCTGCGGCGCCTGCGAGGAAGTCTGCCCGGTGGACATTCCGTTCGACAAGCTGTGGGACGATGTCAAAGAGTGGATGGTCAAGTCGGGCTTCGAGCGGAAGGAGCTCGAGCCCTACCTGGCGAACGTCCGAGAGACGCACAACCTGTTCGGCGAACCGACGGAGGCCCGAGGCGCTTGGATCCCGCCGGAGGCCGTGCAGTCGGCCAACCCCGAGGTACTGTACTGGGTCGGCTGTGTCGCGAGTTACAAACGACAGCAGATCGCCCGAGCGGTCGTCAAGATCCTCAACGCCGCGAGGGTGCCGTACAAGATCCTCGGCTCGGACGAATGGTGCTCGGGCGCGCCCCTCGCCCGGATGGGCTACCAGGAAACGACGAAGAAGGAGCTCATGCCGCACAACGTGAACGCGGTGGAAGAGACCGGCGCGAAGATCCTCGTCACCGCGTGCGCGGAATGCTTCCGCGCCTTCGCCCGGGATTACAAGCAATGGGGTGGCAACCCGCCGTACAGCGTCTTCCACATTTCCCACTACGTCGAGAAGCTGATCCGGGAAAAGCGGATCGCCTTCACGAAGCCACTCCCGCAGAAGATTGCCTTCCATGACGCCTGCCATATGTCCCGCGTGGCGAAGGTCTACGAGCCTCCGAGGCAGGCCCTCAAGTTCATTCGGGATCTGAAGGTCCTCGAGATCCTCCCGCACCACGAAGACGCGTTGTGCTCCGGCGCCGGCGGGGGCTTTCCCGCGGTCTTTCCGGAGCAAGCCGCGGGCGTGGCCCAGCGCCGGCTCGATGCCGCGGAGGACACCGGCGCGGCGGCCCTCGTGACGACGTGCCCTCACGCGGAGATGCATTTCGAGGGCGTGGCCCGTCAACGCAACATGACCTTGAGCATCGTCGACCTCGCCGAGATGCTCGCGAACGCGCTGTGACGGATCCTCAGATCGTGAAGCTCAGACCGCACGAACAGGAGTGCTTCGCGTTGGGATTCGTGATCTTGAACTGGCCGCCGAACAAGTCTTCCTCCCACTCGAGCTTCGAGCCCTGCAAGTACGTCAGGCTCTTCGGGTCGACGAACACCTTCACGTCTTGCTCGGCGACGACGATGTCCGTCGGCCGGGCGGCGTCCGCGAGGTCCATCCGGTACTGCATCCCGCTGCACCCGCCCGCGATGATCCGCAGACGGAGCGAGGCGGCCGGCTGGTTCTCTTTCTGCCGCAACACGCGGATGCGCCGGACCGCGCTGTCCGTGACGGTAAGCGGCAGTTGCTGGGGGGCCATCAAGCGAATCGCGTCTCGACGCGTTCGAACGCGGGCCGTCGTCTTAAGTCTTCCGCCGCGAATCGCGCCCTCGGCACCGGGTGGGCGTCATTCGCCGCACGTACGACCAAAGATATATATAACGACGTTATAGTCTACATTCCGCTTCTCGAAAACGGGAGGCCCGCCTATGGTTTCCAAGAGCGTACTCCAAGAGCAAATGGCGAAGCAGGAGTACAAGTACGGCTTCGTCTCCGATCTCGATGAGGACAAGGCGCCGAAGGGCCTCAACGAGGACATCGTCCGGCTCATTTCGCGCAAGAAGAACGAGCCCGAGTGGTTCCTCGAGTGGCGTCTCCGGGCGTACCGCCACTGGCTCACGATGAAGGAGCCGAAGTGGTCGAACGTCACCTATCCGCCGATCAACTACCAGGACATCATCTACTACGCCGCGCCGAAGCCGAAGAAGCCGGTGAACAGCCTCGAGGACGTCGATCCGGAGATCCGGAATCTGTACGAGAAGCTCGGAATCCCGCTGATCGAGCAGGAACGCCTCGCCGGCGTCGCGGTCGATGCGGTCCTCGACAGCGTCTCCGTCGCGACGACGTTCAAGGCCCGGCTCGCGGAGCTCGGGATCATCTTCTGCTCGTTCTCCGAGGCGGTCCACGAACATCCGGACCTCGTGAGGAAATACCTGGGGACCGTGGTCCCCTTCAACGACAACTTCTTCGCGGGCCTGAACAGCGCCGTCTTCAGTGACGGTTCGTTCGCCTACGTGCCTCCAGGGGTGCGGTGTCCGATGGAACTCTCCACGTACTTCCGGATTAACGCGCAGGACACCGGCCAGTTCGAGCGCACCCTCATCATCGCAGACGAAGGCGCGTACGTCAGCTACCTCGAAGGCTGCACCGCCCCGATCCGCGACACGAACCAGCTCCACGCCGCGGTCGTCGAGCTGATTGCCCTCGACAACGCGGAGATCAAATACTCCACGATCCAGAACTGGTATCCCGGGGACAAGAACGGCAAAGGCGGTATCTACAACTTCGTCACGAAGCGCGGGAAAGCGCTCGGTGTGAACTCGAAAGTCTCCTGGACGCAAGTCGAGACCGGCTCCGCGATCACCTGGAAGTACCCGAGCTGCATCCTCCAGGGAGACAACTCCGTGGGCGAGTTCTACTCCGTCGCGCTCGTGAACAACTACCAGCAAGCCGACACGGGCACGAAGATGCTGCACATCGGGAAGAACACCCGCAGCACGATCATCTCGAAGGGCATCTCCGCCGGATACGGCCGGAACACGTACCGCGGCCGGGTGCAGATCCACAAGGGCGCGACGAACTCCCGCAACTACAGCCAGTGCGATTCCCTCCTGATCGGGTCCACGTGCGCCGCGTTCACCTTCCCGGACATCCAGGTCCAGGAACCGACCGCGCAGATGGAGCACGAGGCGTCGACTTCGAAGATCGGGGAGGAACAGCTGTTCTACTGCCAGGCGCGCGGCATCACCCCCGAGGACGCCACGAACATGATCGTGAACGGCTTCTGCAAGCAGGTCTTCCTGAAGCTCCCGATGGAGTTCGCGGTGGAGGCCCAGAAGCTGATCGGCGTGAGCCTGAACCTCGAGGGCACGGTCGGGTGAGCGCGCCGCGCGCAACGGAGGGGACGACGATGCTCGAAATCAAGGACCTACACGTCAAGGTCGCCGGCAAGGAAATCCTGAAAGGAATCGATCTGTTGATCAAGCCGGGCGAAGTCCACGCGGTGATGGGGCCGAACGGGAGCGGCAAGACGACGCTCGCCCAGGTGCTCGCGGGCCGTGTGACCTACGAGGTCACCGGGGGCCAAGCCCGTTTCGAGGGCAAAGACCTCCTCGCGATGAAGCCCGAAGACCGCGCCCGCGAAGGCGTCTTCATGGCGTTCCAGTACCCCGTCGAGATTCCGGGCGTCAGCAACGCGTATTTCCTCAAGGCCGCGTTGAACGCGATTCGCAAATATCACGGCCGGGAGGAGATCGACGCCATGGACTTCGTGACCTTGGTCCAGGACAAGGCGAAACTGCTCGGGCTCGATGAGACGTTCATGAAGCGCGGGCTCAACGAAGGCTTCTCCGGGGGCGAGAAGAAGAAGAACGAGGTGTTCCAGATGGCGGTCCTCGAACCGAAGCTTTGCGTCCTCGATGAAACGGACTCCGGACTCGACATCGACGCGTTGCGCGTCGTCGCGAACGGAATCAACGCGATGCGCAGCCCGAACCGGGCGATGCTCGTCGTCACGCATTACCAGCGCCTCCTGGACTACGTCGTCCCGGACTTCGTCCACGTCCTCGTCGACGGGAAGATCGTGAAGAGCGGCGACGCCGACCTCGCGCGAAACCTGGAAAAACACGGGTACGGCTGGATCCTCGAGGAGACCCCGCGGCCCCCGCAGGCCGCGCGCGCATGAGGCCGGTGACGACCGTGGCGGCGTCCGTCGACACGAAGCAAACGTACGTCGCGGAGTTCGCTTCCTCGGAACGAGAGCTCGGCGGGCCCGAATGGCTGCGCGCGGTCCGGAAGAAGGCGATCGGGCGCTTTGAGGCCCTCGGCTTTCCCACCCAGAAGCACGAGGAATGGAAATACACAAACCTCGCGACCCTGCTCCGCGTCCCGTTCAAGCCCGCGATCCTCGGCCGGCCCGGCGGCGTGGTCGCCGAGAACCTCGAGCCCTTCACGTTCGGGGTCCTGAAGACCAGTCAACTCGTCTTCGTGAACGGTCGGTATGCGCCGCGCCTCTCCTACCTACGGTCTCTCCCGGAAGGCGTCCGCGTCGCACCGCTCGCAGAGATTCTCCGGACGGAGCCGGAAACCCTCGAGAAGCATCTCGCCCGGTACGCGCAATTCGAGGACGACCCGTTCGTCGCCTTGAACACCGCGTTCTTCCAGGACGGCGCCTACGTCGAGGTGCCGAAGGGCACCGTCGTGGGAGAGCCGATTCATCTCTTGTTCGTGTCGACGTCCCGGGATCTCCCGATTGTCGCCCATCCGCGGAACCTGATCCGGATGGGGGCGGGCAGCCAGGCGACCGTGATCGAGTCGTACGCGGGATGGGCTCCCGAGGTGACCTTCACGAATGCCGTCACCGAGGTCGCGCCGGGGCCGGCAGCGGTCCTCGACCATTACAAGATTCAACGGGAGGCGGAGACCGCGTTTCACATCGCGACGATGACGGTCCACCAGGATCGCGATTCGTCCGTCTCGGCGCATTCGATTTCCTTCGGCGGCAGCCTCGTTCGGAACTACGTGCATACGCTCTTTCGGGCCCCCGGCGGAAGCCTCACATTGAATGGTCTGTACATGACCTCGGGGACGCAGCAGGCGGACAACTACACCCGGATCGACCACGTCGCGCCCGCGTGCACGAGCGTCGAGCTGTACCGAGGCATCTTGGGCGGCCGGTCCCGAGGCGTGTTCAACGGGAACATCTACGTCCGCAAGGATGCGCAGAAGACGGTCGCGCGACAGACGAACAAGAACCTCCTCCTGTCGAAGGAGGCGTTCGTCGACAGCACGCCGGGCCTGGAGATCCTCGCCGACGACGTGAAGTGCAACCACTCCTCCACGATCGGACAGCTCGACGAGAACGCGGTCTTCTATCTCCGATCGCGGGGCATCGACGAGGAGGCGGCGCGGAACATCCTGACGTATGCGTTCGCGGCCGATGTCGTGAATCAGGTGAAAGTCGCCCCGATCCGGATCAAGCTCGATCAGATGATCGTCTCGCGCCTGCCGAAGGGCGCTGGGCTCGGGGAGACCTTATGAAGCGCGATTCGATGCTATCTCCCTGGAACCGCGCAACCGCGCGGGAGGCCCTTTGATGGCGGATCTCCGAGAGCTGTACCAGGATACGATCCTGGATCACAACAAGAGGCCCCGCAATTTCCGGGAGATTGCCGACGCGAGCGCGACGGCCGTGGGCCACAACCCGCTGTGCGGGGACCGGGTGACCGTGTACCTGCGCCTCGACGACGGAACGATTGAGGACATCTCCTTCGTGGGCCAGGGGTGCGCGATTTCGAAAGCGTCGGCGTCGCTGATGACGGACGCGGTGAAGGGCAAGTCGAAAGCAGACGCCCATCGCCTCTTCGAGAGATTCCACAAGATGGTCACGGCCCGCCCGGGGGATCCGGTCGATGCCTCCCTCGGCAAGCTCGCGGTCCTGTCCGGCGTCTGCGAGTTCCCGGTCCGCGTGAAGTGCGCGAGCTTGGCTTGGCACACCCTGGAAGCGGCCCTGGAGAGGAAGCAGGAGACCGTTTCGCTGGAGTGAGGATCGTGTCCGCGGACGCTCCCCGGACCGCCTCCGAACAAGATGCGGGCGGTCCCGTATCCATCGGTCCGGGACCGAGTACCGACCGCATCCGTGCGTTCTCGAAATCGCGCCGCGAGCCCGAGTGGATGCTGCGCTTGCGACTTCGAGCCCTGGAGCGGTTGCATTCCGACGGGGTGCCTTCGTGGGCCTCGTTCTTGCGGGACGTCGATTTCGATGGGATGGTCCAGGCAGAGGCGATCCCGCGCGCATCCATCGCCGAGGTCCGAGAACCGGGCCTCGTTCCCGGCCTTGGCGCGCTCGAGGAATCCGAAGCCGCGTACCGGACGGTCCGGAGCGATCTCGAGTCGCGCGGGGTGGTGTTCCGCGGATTGGCTTCCGCCGTCACCCACGACCCGAACCTCGTGAAGGCCCATTACGCAACCGCGATCCCGGTCGATGCCCATTCGATCGCGGCGCTCAATGCCGCCTTGTGGTCCGGCGGATCCTTCCTCTATGTGCCGGCCGGCGTCCGCGTAGAGATTCCCCTGCAGGCGGAGATCCGCGAGGACTACGCGAAGGTCGAGCCGTTCGAGCGAAACGTGATCGTGGCCGACCGCGGCGCCGACGTCACGTACATCGAGGGATGCACCGCGCCCGTGTACACGCCGGACCAGCTGCACGTGTCCGCCATCGAGGTCATCGCGATGCCCGGATCCCACGTGCGGTACATTGCCCTCCAGAACTTCGCCCGAGAGGTGGACAACCTCGTCACGAAACGCGCGCTCGTCCACGAGGGCGCGAGCGTCGAATGGGTCGACGCGAACTTGGGCTCTCGGCGGACTTGGAAGATTCCACGGGCGGATCTCCTCGGTCCCGGGGCCTCGGCGGAATTCGTCGGGGTCGCACTCGCGGGAACGGGTCAGCACGCAGACGTCGGCGCGGAGATGATCCACCTCGCCCCGCGGACCCGATCGAAAATCATCAACCGCGGCATCGTCCAGCGCGGGGGACGGGCGACCTTGCATTCGGCGGTGCGGGTGGAACCGGGAGCCACCGGGGTCGAATCGAGGGTCGAATGGTCCTCGCTGATGCTCGATGCGGAGTCCCGCGCCGAGACCGCCCCCTCGATCGAACTTGACGAGGGGGACGCGGAGATCGTCCAGGAGGGATCCGTCCGCAAGGTGAGCGACGAAATGCTCTTCTACATGGCGTCCCGCGGGGTGACGAAGGACGAGGCTCTCCGGATGGTCATCCTGGGGACCGCCGAGGTGGTGACGAAGCGGATCCCCATCGAGTACGCGGTCGAAGTGGACCGCCTCATCGAGCTGGAACTCGGAGGCGGGGTCGGCTGATGTCCCGTCGCAAGAAGACTCAAGTATTGAGCCGGTCATGGCAAGGGGGCACCGCATGGCGAAACCCGCGAAGGTGATGCTGAACGTGCCCGCCATCAAGGCGGACTTCCCGATCCTCCAGCGCACCATCCGGGACAAGCGGCTCGTCTATCTCGACAGCGCGGCGACATCCCAGAAGCCGAAACAGGTGATCGACGCGACGTCGGATTTCTACTCGAGGTACAACGCGAACGTCCACCGCGCGATCTACGAGCTCGGGGAAGAGTCCACGCGGGAGTACGAGGGAGCGCGCGAGAAGATCGCCGCGTTCATCCAGGCGAAATCGCCTACCGAGATCGCCTTCACGAAGTCCACGACGGAATCGCTCAACCTCGTGGCGTATGGCTACGGCCTGAAAGGGAAGATCCAGAAGGGCGACGAGATCGTCGGGACGGTCATGGAGCACCACTCCAACCACGTGCCGTGGCATTTCGTGAAGGACCACAAAGGCGCGGTGCTCAAATACGTCGACGTCAAGGACGACGGCACGCTGCGAATGGAGCAGTACGACGACCTCCTGACGGACCGCACGAAGATCGTGACGGTGAGTCTCTGCTCCAATGTCCTGGGGACGATCAACCCGGTCAAGGAGATCGCGAAACGGGCGCACGAAGTCGGGGCGATCTGCGTCGTCGACGCGGCCCAGGCGGCGCCGCACATGCCGATTGACGTCCAGGATCTCGATGCCGACTTCCTCGCCTTCAGCGGCCACAAGATGCTCGGCCCCACGGGGATCGGCGTGTTGTACGGGAAGCAGGAGTTGTTCGAGGCGACGGAACCGCTGCTCGGCGGCGGAGAGATGATCCGAGAAGTGCACCTCGGGTCCGCAAAGTGGAACGACGTCCCGTACAAGTTCGAGGGCGGGACGCCGAACATCGCCGGGGCGATCGGGCTCGGGGTCGCAGTGGACTACCTCACGAAGATCGGCATGGAGGCGGTCCGCGGGCATGAGATGGAGATTACCGAGTACGCCCTGGAGAAGCTCGCCCGCTTGAAAGGGGTTCAGACGTACGGCCCGAAGGACGTCAAGAAGAGGGCCGGCGTCGTGTCCTTCACGATCGATGGCGCGCACCCACACGACATCGCCTCGATCCTCGATGTCGAAGGCATCTGCGTCCGTTCGGGCCACCATTGCGCCCAGCCCCTCATGGAGCGGTTCAACCTCCCCGCGACCGCGCGGGCCTCCTTCTACATCTACAACGACATGGACGACGCGGACGCGCTCGTCGCCGGCATCAAGAAGGTCCAGGAGGTCTTCGCCTGATGTCGATCTCGTACGACATGTATCAGGAACAGATCCTGGACCACTACAAACACCCGCGGAACAAGGGCCTGCTCGCCGGCGCCACGAAGAACGCCCGGGACTCGAACCCGCTGTGCGGGGACGAGGTCGTCCTCCATGTGAAGGTCGATGGCTCCGACCGAATCGCCGAGGTGAAGTTCGAGGGCCAGGGTTGTGCGATCAGTCAGGCGAGCGCATCGATGCTCACGACGATGGTGAAGGGGATGCCGCTCTCCGACGCCGAAGGCCTCGGCCGCGACGCGGTGCTGAAGCAACTCGGTATCCCCCTGAGTGCCGTCCGTCTGAAATGCGCCCTCCTCTCCCTTCACGTGCTCAAACTCGCGCTGGGCCCGAAGGCGGACGTCGCGACCTGAGGCGTTCGATCTCATGCGTTCGGCTGTGAAGTCGCCGAAGGCCTCGCGCGTGGCGGACCTCATCGGGAACACCCCGCTCCTCCGCCTCGACCGATTGGCGGCGCACGTCGCTCATAGCGTGCGCCTGTATGCGAAGGCCGAATGGCAGAATCCGGGCGGGAGCGTCAAGGACCGCGCCGCGCTCGGGATGTTGCGCGCCGCCGAGCGTGCGGGCCTGACGAGGGACGAGATCCTCCTCGACGCGACGTCGGGGAACACGGGGATCGCGCTCGCGATGCTCGGGGCCTCCGAAGGATATCGTGTGACTCTGTGCGTCCCGGCGAACCTCAGCACGGAGCGCAAGCGGACCCTGAAGGCGTTCGGGGCCGAGCTCGTCTTCACGCCCGCCACCGAGGGGACGGACGGCGCGCAGCGACGTGCCAAAGCGGTCGCGGCCTCCGAGCCGCGGAAGTACCGGTATCTCGACCAGTACAACAACGAGGCGAACTGGCGGGCCCATTTCGAGTCGACCGGTCCCGAGATCTGGGAACAAACCGCCGGGACGATCACGCATTTCGTGGCCTGCCTCGGGACGACGGGGACCTTCGTCGGCGTCGGACGCTATCTGAGGAAGATGAATCGGACGGTGCGTCTCGTCGGGGTGCAACCGGACAGTCCGCTCCACGGCCTCGAAGGCGTGAAGCATCTCGAGACGTCTCTCGTCCCGGGGATCTGGGATCCGAGCCTGGCGGACGAGATGATGTTCGTCGCGACGGAGGACGCCCAAGCCGCGACTCGCCGGCTCGCTCGGGCGGAAGGGATCCTCGTCGGCACGTCGAGCGGTGCGGCGTTCGACGCGGCCTTGCGCCTCGCGGAGCGAATTCGCGAGGGCGTGATTGTGACCGTCTTTTCGGATGCGGGAGCGAACTACCTCGGGGAGCGCTATTGGGAGGAGGCACCGTGACGATCGAGATCCCGAACGCGGTCCTTCAAGCGATTCAGGACCATGCGCGCGAGGCGTATCCGGAAGAATGCTGCGGTTTTCTCATCGGCCATTCGAGTGCTCCGCGGCGCGTAATGGAATCCCGCCGGGCCCGGAACGTCGCGACGGAGAACCGGCCGCGGCGATACACGGTCGATCCCCTTGAGCTCCTCCGGGTCGACGACGATGTGCGAAAGAAAAACCTCGATCTCATCGGGATCTACCACAGCCATCCTGACCATCCCGCCGCTCCCTCCGAGTACGATCGATCCCGCGCCGCGAGCTGGTTGTCGTACGTGATCGCGAGTGTCGTCGAGGGACATCCGAAAGACGTGACCGCCTGGCAGTTCGACGAGGCCACCGGATCGTTCCGGCCCGAAGAGATCGTCCGTGGTTGAACCCACCCGGCATCTCCGGCCCATGCTCTCTCCGGTGATTCGGATGCGCAGCATCCGCGGGACGAACCTTAAGTATAACACCGTCATGGAACAGGCACGACCATGGCTGCGGTCCGGATCGTCATTCCGACGGCCCTCCGTCAATACGCGGCGAACCACGATGCGGTGGAGGTCGAGGCCGAAAGCGTCGAACAGGCCCTCGGAGACCTCGTGGACCGGTTCGACCAGCTTCGACGTCATCTCTATGCGGACAACGGCCGATTGCGGAATTTCGTGAACGTCTACGTCAACGAGGAGGACATCCGCTATCTCGAGAAGGATGCGACCCCCCTGAAGGAAGGAGACACGATTTCGATCGTCCCGAGCATCGCGGGCGGTTCGTTTTCGCTGATGGATCGGCTCGGGGCGAAGCGCAAAGACGTCCTCATGCCGGCGGAAATCAAACGCTATTCCCGGCATCTGATCCTGCCCGAAGTCGGCATGGCGGGGCAGTTGAAACTCAAGCAGTCGTCCGCCCTGATCATCGGCGCCGGAGGGCTCGGCGTTCCGCTCACGCAATACCTCGGCGCCGCCGGCGTCGGCCGTCTCGGGATCGTCGACTTCGACGTGATCGACGAGACGAACCTGCAGCGCCAGGTGCTGTACGGGACGAAGGACGTCGGCCGCAAGAAGATCGAGGTCGCGAAAGAACGGGTCGCCCAGATCAACCCGAACGTCGACGTGCAGACGTACGAGACGCGCCTGACCTCGGACAACGCACTGGAGATCCTGAAAGACTACGACGTCGTCATCGATGGAACGGACAACTTCCCGACCCGGTACCTCGTGAACGACGCGACGGTCCTCCTGAACAAGCCGAACGTCTACGGATCGATCTTCCGCTTCGAAGGCCAAGCGAGCGTCTTCCACGCGGCCAAGGGCCCCTGTTACCGGTGTCTGTACGCCGAACCTCCGCCCCCCGGCCTGGTCCCGTCGTGCGCGGAGGGCGGGGTGCTCGGCGTGCTCCCGGGCATTGTCGGATCGATCCAGGCGATCGAGACGATCAAACTCCTCCTCGGGAGAGGCGACACGCTCATCGGTCGTCTGCTCGTATTCGACGCCCTGCGGATGAGGTTCCGGGAGCTCAAGCTGCGCAAGAACCCCGAGTGCCCGATCTGCGGATCGAATCCGACGATCAAGGAACTCATCGACTACGAGGAGTTCTGCGGCTTGCGAGGTCCGTCGGAGCAGGTCGGGGAGGAGTTCCAGATCACGGTCGCGGAGCTGAAGGAGAAGATCGATGGGGGCAAAGCGGTCGTCCTCCTCGACGTTCGAGAGCCGATGGAATGGGAGATCGCCCGCTTGGACAAGGCGGTCCTGATGCCGGTGGCCCAGGTTCCTTCCCGAGTGAACGAGCTCAGCACGGCCGACGAAATCGTCGTGTACTGCAAGACCGGCGTCCGCTCGGGTCGGATCACGAACTTCCTCCGGGAGATTGGCTTCCGCAAGGTGAAGAACCTCGTCGGCGGGATCGACGAGTGGGCGGACAAGATCGAACCCGAGATGGCCCGATACTAGACCGTCGCAAATCATAAGCCCTGCACGAACTTTGCCGGATCTCCATGCCGCTCGATCCCGGGACGGTTCATCGCTTCGCGATGCTCGAACGCGCGGTGAAGTCGTTCGCGAGGACGGGCCGTTTCGACGAGTCGCTCAAGCTCGTTGAGGAGATGCTCGAGATCGCCCCGGAGGATGCGGGCCTGTCGAAATTGAAGGCGCGCGTTGCCGCCGAATTGGTCCATCAGGCGATCCAGGCGCAGAAGATCGCCGCTGCCACGCAGATCCTCGGCCTCGTCGAGACGAAGATTCCCGCGACGCACCTCGGCCAGACCGAGAAGGAACTCCTTGGGAAGGCGAAGGAGCACCTCTACTCGATGTGATTCGCACAGATTTATGGCGGACGATGACGGTCGGGCCCGCGATGTCGCCCAAAGGTTCCGCCGAGGACTATGGGAAGGAAATCGAGGCGATGCGTCGCGAGAAAGACTTCTTCTTCAAGGAGGACGCCGAGTCCCCGATCCTGCACGAGCTCCGCCACAAGCTTGAGGGCCTCGCATATTTTCCTCCGGATCCGAAGTACCGCGTCCGCGCCAAGCTGATCAAAGACCCGAATCCCCAACGAGTCGTGCTCGCGACCTCCAAGGGCGTTCCTCGGGAGATGATTCGGTACGGCGTGTTCGAGTTCGAGATCGACGGCACGAAGCAACGGCTCGCCGCGTTCAAGTCGGTCCCTCAGCCGGGCCATCACCACGCGGACGAGAGCCTGTTCGTCCCGTTCCGGGACGCGACGTCTGGCAAGGAGACGTACGGGGCGAGTCGATACCTCGACATCGAGGAACAGCCGACGGACGAATACGTGATCGACTTCAACCTGGCGTACAACCCGTACTGCGCATACAGCAACGACTACGTGTGCCCATTCCCGCCGCGGGAGAACTGGCTGTCGGTGCCGATTCGCTCCGGCGAGAAGAACTTCCCGTTAGCTCACTAGCGTTCTTCGCGCATCACGAGTCGGTCCCAACGAGCCAGTCGAGTCGCCGTTCGCGGTTCGATAGGATTTCTTCCGCGCCCTTGAAGTCCTGTTCGACGACCGCGAGCCTCTCGATGAGGGTCCGGATGGCGTCCGTCGTCGGCGCGCGGACGTCGAGGCCGGCGAGACCGAGCTGACGCTTCACGATGGGCATGCCCGTCTCCACGCCGCCCATGTGGTAGCAGAAGTCCGTCATGATCTTGTCCGTCACGCGAATCAGGCGGTCGACGGGCTCCTGCGGGGGCGTCACGAGCGCGATCCGTCGAATCGGATGGCCGGCGGCCTGCAGGATCTGCTCCCCGAGCGCCTTGAAGGACGACTCGACCCGGTCCCCCGTCTTCGCGCTCGTCAGGATTCCGGGACACGAATACTTCTGCGTCAGGAAGTACAGGTACTCCTCGGCCCAGACCCGATCCGGGACGAGGTCGGACTTGTTGCCTGCGAAGACCGTGGGGATTCGCCCCGCGAGCCTCCAGACGGCCGGGATCCAGTAGTCCTCGAGGGCGCGGCGGCTCTCGTCGTTCGTGGCGTCGTACACGAGCAGGACGCCTTGGGCTCCCTTGATCGCCGTCTCCTGCACCCCGCTGTATCCTTTCTGCCCAAGGACGTCCCAGATCTGCATGACCATCTCGACTTCGGCCAGGGGCGATCCGAGGCTCAGGCTTCGCTTCGACACTTTCGTGCCGACCGTGGTGATGTAGTCGTCCCGATACTGGTCGACGACGAATCGGCGGACGAGCGAGGTCTTCCCCACTCCGCCGTCGCCCAGAAGGACGACCTTCGACTTCATTGGCTCTCGCGGCATCGAAGGACGAGGGCTATCCCCGAGCCCCCTTCTTGAACCGTTCCCCGTGGTTCTCATCGGGAGCACTTAATGTCAGATCCGCGAACATCCGCGCGGGGAGGGGGATTTGAACCCCCGGGCGCAGAGCGCACTGGATCCTTGCGGACGGGATTTCGTCCTTAGCAATCCAGCGCCCTACCAGGCTAGGCGATCCCCGCAGGCGGCGCCTATCAAGGCACGAGCTATAAACGCTTTCGGGGCAGCAGCCGCGCACTCCTTTGGAACGCGTGGAAGCAGTTCCAACAATTCGTCTTCGTCGCGCGATACCGCGTGCTCGAAAGGTCGTTGCGACGCAGCATTATTATGCAGGATGTCCTCCCGCACTCGGCAAGCCCGTATCCCCGAACCAGATCCAGAGACGCCATCAGCGACTTGGCCAACCGCCACTGGATCGATGACGGGCTCTTTGCGAACATGACCCTCATCCTCGTCTCGAACCGTCTTCCGGTCACCGTTCGGCGAATCGGGAACCGCCTCGATGTGCAGCCGAATCCCGGCGGAGTCGCGGCGGGCCTCGCCTCGTTTCATCGAGAATTGCAGGCTCGCTGGTTTGGATGGCCGGGCAACATCGCACCCGGCGAAACCAAGGAAGTCACCGCGCGCCTCGAGAGAGAGTTCGACTGCGTCCCCGTTGTTCTTCCTCACGCCCTTGCCCGCCCGTACTACGCCGGCTTTTCGAATGGGACGTTGTGGCCGTTGTTTCACTCCTTCTCCACGTACGCGAAATACTCGGCCTCGGAATGGGAGGCGTATCGGGCCGTCAACGCGAGGTTCGCGGACGCGATTGTGCGGGCGCTCCGCCCTAGCGATCAGCTGTGGATCCACGACTATCATCTCCTGCTCCTGCCTCGATTGATTCGGGAACGGGTTCCCGAGGCCCGGGTCGGATTCTTCCTCCACATCCCCTTCCCGCCGTATGATGTGTTTCGTCTCCTCCCGTGGCACCGGGAAATCCTTCAAGGGATGCTCGGCGCCGACCTGATCGGCTTCCACACCTACGACTACGCCCGCGCATTCCTGGGAAGCGTCCTGCGGGACCTGGGCCTCGACAACCGGATTGGCACGATCGTCGCGGGTCATCGGGCCGTCCAAGTAGATGTGTTCCCTCTCGGGGTCGATGTCGCGAAGTTCAATTCGACCTCGATCGGTCCCTCCGCCGGCCGTTCGATCGCGCGACTGAGGAAAGGGCTGGAACCGTCGAAGCTCCTCTTCTCGATCTCCCGCCTCGACTACACGAAGGGCATCCCGGAAGGGCTCGATGCGTTCGGACGATTCCTCGAGCTGCACCCGGAGTGGCGTCGAAAGATCACCTACCTCCTCGCCGTGGTGCCGTCGCGCGAGCGAGTCGCCGAGTATGCGCGGCTGAAGCGGGCAATCGACGAGCGCGTCGGGCGCATCAACAGCCGGTACAGCACGATTGCGTGGTCGCCGATCCGATATGTCTACCGCCAACTCGACTTCGACGAGCTCATCGCCCTCTACCGAGTGAGCGATGTGGCGATCATCACCCCTCTTCGAGACGGGATGAACCTCATCGCGAAGGAGTATGTGGCCGCGAAGCAGGAGCCGCGGGGCGTCCTCGTCCTCAGCGAGATGGCCGGCGCATCGAAGGAGATGCGCGAGGCCATCATCGTGAACCCGAACGACGTGGAGGATGTTGTGGGCGCGATTCATCGGGCGCTCACGATGCCGCCGGAGGAGCAGGCCTGGCGAATCCGGGCGATGCAGGAGCGGCTCCGACGCTACGACGCTCGGACGTGGGCGACGCGGTTCCTCGAGCGCCTCGACGACGCCGTCCGGCTCTCCGAGGATCTCACTTCGAAGAGGCTATCGGACGCGCATCGGAAGGAGATCCGGCAAGCGTACCGGAAGGCGGATCGACGGCTCCTTCTCTTCGACTATGACGGAACCCTCGTCTCCTTGTCGGTGAATCGGGAGACTGCACTCCCGGACGCCCGTGTCACGGGAATCCTGAAGGGGCTCGTGTCGGATTCGACGAACCACGTCGTGCTCGTGAGCGGCCGGCCGCGACGGGACTTGGAGAAATGGTTCGGGGAGCTCCCCTTGACGCTCATCGCGGAACACGGCGCGTGGGTCCGAGACCGCGGGGACCGGGAGTGGCGTTCCACGCTCCCGCTCGAGGAAGGCTGGAAGGTCCGCCTACGACCTGTGATGGAGCGTTTCCTCGATCGGGTTCCAGGCTCCTCCCTCGAGGAGAAAGATTTCTCGATCGCATGGCACTATCGTTCCGCTGATGTGGAATCCGGGACCCTCGCGGCGAAGGACCTGGTCGACATCCTGACCACGCTGACTGCCAACTTCGATCTTCAGGTCCTGCCGGGGAACAAGGTCGTCGAGATCCGACGGAGCGGTGTGAGCAAAGGCACTCACTTTGCGACGCATCTGGCCCGCGAACCTTGGGGCTTCATCTTGGCGGCCGGCGACGACTGGACGGACGAGGCGTTGTTCGCTTCGCTCCCTCCGAGTGCGTTTTCCATCCGGGTCGGCATCACGGCGTCCTCGGCCCGACTCAACGTGGAGAGCGAGGCGGCGATCCTCGATCTGCTCGAATCGCTGGTCGCCTCAACGCGGTGACCTTTCGGTGCGTTCGATTCCTCGAGCGGGGCTGGAACACAATCGGCCCATGATTCCCCATCGCATCCGTCACGATTCCGATTGCGAAGGGGCCGCTGCCTCCCGATGAGACGCGGAACTCGGAGCGAAGTCTCTTTGTACAGGGGCATGCGTCGGTGCGGCCCGAATGGTCTCTGCCCCGCCGGCCCCGCCCCCGTTTCGGGTCTCGCAGCGCTTCCGGTATCGCGAGCTGCTCGGGCTCGTGGCGGTCCAGTCGTTCGGCAACCAGATGACCGGCAGTTTCTGGATCGTCTACCTGGTCAGCCTGCTCGACTTCCGGGTCGCGACGCTGCTGTGGGTGATCGCGTTCCTCACCGCGGCGCTCGGGGTCCTCCTCATGGCGCGCGGGCGGCCGATTCCTGCGAGGACGAGCATGACGGTCGGCCTCGCGACCATGGCCGCGGGTCACTTCGCCTTCGCGTTCCTGCCGGCGAACTGGGCCGTGCTGGTCGGCGGCCTGGCCTTCGGCGTTTACCTCCCGCTCTTCTGGCTCCCCATGAACTCCTTGCTCGTCCGAGAAACGAGTCCGGCGAACCGCGCGGGCCGCTTGGCGGGCGTCACCGCGACGTTCACTACGGTCGCCGTCGTCGCCCCGGTCCTCGGCGGGTATCTGGCCGTCACCGTGGGTTTTCCATTCCTCTTCTCGCTCGGAGGGCTCATCTTGGCCGCCAACCTGATCCGCGCGCGTCGACTCGTGCCGCGAGAGGAGTCCTTCTCATACCTCATTGACTTGCGACGGATGGGATCGCGGACCGCCCTCGCATTCGCGGGACAGGGAGGCGTCGACGGATTGCTCTCCGTGGCCACCCCCCTCGGCTCGTTTCTTCTCACCCGGGATTCGTTCGCCCTCGGCCTCCTGTTCGCGCTCTTCTCGCTGGCGGCTGGCATCGCCGCCGTGGTGCTCGGTCAGGTATCGGATCGGGTGAAGGCTCGGAGTCCGTTTCTCCTCCTTGGACCGGTCCTTTCCGTCCCCGCTTGCCTGCTCGCGTTCGTCTCTCGGGATCTCGGATCATTCGCTTTCGCCATCGGCTGGCTTTCGATGACCGCCGTGGTCGCGCCGTCGTTCATCTATACGATTCTCGTGGATCGCATGGAGGACTCGATCCCAGCGGTCACCGCAACGCGGGAGTTCATCCTGAACACCAGCCGCAGCGTCGCGCTATTCGCGGGGCTCCTCGTGCTCGCGTTCGGTGGCGATGTGTACGCGCTGTACTTGCTCGTTGGCGGAGTAATTCTCCTCGAGGCACTCGCAAAGTGATCGCTACAGTGGCCGCATCGGTTCTTTCGGGACGATCACAATGTGAATCGCAGATCCAGGACCTTCGGGCGTCGCGACGGCCTTCGGTTCCGTTCCCGGCGCCGCGTGGCGTTTCCAGTCGCCGCAACGGTACCGCTCGCGGCGCGCGAACAATTGAACCATTGCGTCGATCCCGAGTAGGTCTTCGTTCATCCCGGACCACCACTGGAGCCGGTCCCCGTATCGTTCCTCGATATCGACGAGGAAATCCCGCAGGCTGGTGGAAAGGCGATTCCGGATTGGGCCCGATCCGATCGCGGCGACGTACACGTGTTCGGAGGGCTCCAAGGCGACCGTCTTGTTTCCGATTTCGAATTGCCTCAATCCCCCGATTTCCTCCTGGAACACGTCCTGCGCGAAGGACATGATGGCCGTCAACATGCCGGCGAGGATGTCTTCGTCGCCGTGCGAATCGCGACGGCTCGTCGTGTGCGCGATCAGGAGTCCTTCGCGGTTGATGAGGAACAGGTCCTCGATTCGGAAGGCATGGTTCGCGGACCGACGGATCGCGACGAACCCGGCCGCGCCGAGCGCGCTGACGAGCATGGCGAACACGGGCCACAGCATCGTGTCCCAGGGAGAGGTAGGAGGGACGACCGCAATCGGTGGCTCGACGGTCACGTTTGCGCTACCTCGGATGATCCCCTGTGTCGCGGAGACTACCCCGGTCCCCGGTTGGGTCGGCGCCTCAAACCGGGCGGCGGTGCCGTTGACGGCGACGATCTGCCCGATCGTGGAGGACCAATTCGTTACGGTGAGCGGGACCGGATTGCCGTCCGTGTCCCAGCCCCCTGCGGTGAATGTCGCCGTCTGGCCGACGAGGACGGAAGCCGTCGTCGGTGTGACCGCGATCCGCGCGAGGGTGCCGGGGATGACCAGCGTGACATTGTCGATCCACGCCGTCATGGACGGCTCTTCCCACCCGGTGCGATTGAGCCGGAGTGAAACGGCCAGGGTGAACGAACCGGTCGCCTGCAGGGCCGTATCGCCGCTGAGGTCCACCTCGACCGTGCGGGTCCCCTGGGCCACGGGAGTCTCGGACCATTCAACGGTGTTTCCGATGGTGACTTCCAGGTTCGCAACGACACTCGACGACGAAGTGGCTTCGAGGTCGAAGACGAGCCGCAGCGAATTCGGGCTCGCACCGGTCGGAGTCGACTTCGTGAACGTCTGGGCGACGCGAGCGCTCTCGGCGAACGCAGTGGAATTGAACAACACGATATCGTCAATGTAGACGGTGCCGGCGGTCCCCGCCGCTCCCGCAAAAGCCACCTCGACGTAGGTTACTTTCGAGACATCGAGAGGCGTGTTCAGGTCGACGGGGTACCGATACCATCCCGTGACCAGGGAAAACAGGCCCCACGCATTCCCTCCCGCTTCGTCCTGGACGTACACCCATGCCCACAGAGTGCCCGGCGTCGCCTTGTCCATCCGAATCGCCAGGCGGTCGTAGCCGGCCCAGTTCCATGGAAGCGGATCGTCTCGGATCGCGCCGGCCCACTGATTGCTCTGTGCGATTATCACGTCGTCCTTCAACGAGCCGTTCCCTTCCGTCCGGATGGCGGTCTCTTGGGAGAGGTTGCTGGACGACTGCTGATTGGACACCGCGGCCGTCCATGGGGTCGCTCCGAAGACGTCGTCCATCGAATCAAACCGGAGGACGGGCGTCGTGTGGCCGAGTCGCGCCCGGGCCGTCGGATCGCGTGACGCGGTGACCGCGCCGGTCGTCCCGCTTGTGTAGATCCAGGGTCCGGGTATCGCGTCGAACGTTCCGTCCCCGATCAGGTTCGTGGCATTCCGGACGACCCGTGGATCGGAGCTAACGACCACTCCGCCGGAGAGTGGACGGGGACCCGCGGATACCAGACCGTTTGGGTGGTCAGCAGAACCCGCCGTCCCAGAGACGGACCCGTTCACGGGAGCGAGGATGAACGGAACGAAGGCGACTGCCGCGAGGATGAGGAAGAGGACGGCCGCGCGGTACGGTTGTGCCTTCACTGACGGTGCCTCGGGCCTCTCGGCGAGGCCGATCTCCCCAGGCCGAACGCGTACCATTACCCGCGGTCCGGGGGCCTGAATTCGTTCGAGGTGACGGGGCTTAAACGTATCGGCTCCATTCCTCCCTTTGCCAGATTCGGACGCCTAGATCGGATCGTTGCGAGATTGTTCGAACTGGAGCGGGGAAGCGATCAGGCAGCCGGCCGAACGCGCGGCATTTTCATGCAGGGGTTGCCGATGTCCCGTGCGATGGGTCTCACAAGTGATATCCGAGGGACGAAGGAGCTCCACCTCTCACCGAGCGACCTCTCGGAGCTAATCGTCAGCATCGGGGGCGTGAAGTTCTGGATCGTCTCCGTCGCGCCGTTATACATCGGATGGGTGCTCGCGCAACCCACGGCGCT
>Ga0209158_1000216_pt1 | contig 45148 bp, 40 predicted proteins | sample GraSoiAngelo_140_FD_185897 | JGI IMG/M metagenome (GOLD analysis project Ga0209158, IMG submission 185897) | Grasslands soil microbial communities from the Angelo Coastal Reserve, California, USA - 14_0929_12_30cm (SPAdes) (version 2) | ecosystem: Environmental > Terrestrial > Soil > Grasslands ...
TACTGACCCCGGGCGACAGCCCGGGGTGGAAGTGAGGCGAGTGTTCGAGTTCTCCCTCCAAGCGACCAGCGGCGCGGCGCGAGCCGGCACATTGACCCTGCCGCATGGGGAGGCGCAGACCCCCTGCTTCATGCCGGTGGGGACGCAGGGCACGGTGCGAGCGCTCTCCCCCAACGACCTCCGCGCCGCCGGCGCATCGCTGGTGCTCGCCAACACCTACCACCTGCACGTGCGGCCGGGCGAGGACGTGGTGGGCCGGCTCGGCGGCCTGCACCGCTTCATGGGCTGGGACCGGCCGCTGCTCACCGACTCGGGCGGATTCCAGGTGTTCTCGCTCGAGGGGTCGCGGACGGTCAGCGACGACGGCGTCGAGTTTCAGAGCCACGTGGACGGGTCGCGCCGCTTCCTGACGCCGGAGCGCGCGGTGGAGATCCAGTGGACCCTCGGCGCCGACGTCGCGATGGCATTCGACCATGTGGTGCCGGGGGGGGCGGATCTCTCCACGGCACGGGACGCCCTCGAACGAACGTTGAAGTGGTTGGCGCGGTGTGTCCGCCGACATGCGGAGCTGTCGGACGGTCGGACAGGCGGACCGTCGGACGGAGAGCGCCTAACGGTCACACCGTCCGACCGTCCCAGCGTCCGACAAACCTTATGGCCCATCTTGCAGGGCGGGGCGCATAGCCAGCTGCGTCTCGAAGGCCTGCGGCGGATTCTGGACCAGGCTGAATGGACGGGATTGGCCGTGGGCGGGCTGTCGGTCGGCGAGCCCAAGGCCCTCACCTACGAAACGCTGGAGCTGCTCGCGCCCCGGCTGCCGCCGGCCGTGCCCCGTTATCTTATGGGCGTCGGGTTCCCCGAGGATCTGGTGGCGGCGGTGGCGCGCGGCGTGGACCTGTTCGATTGCGTCGCGCCGACCCGCAACGGGCGGAACGGCACGGCGTACACGGCCGACGGCCCGCTCAACATCCGCAACGCGGCGCACCGCGACGATGCGCGCCCGCTCGACCCGACGTGCGACTGCGAGACGTGCACCACGTTCTCGCGGGGCTACCTGCGACACCTGTTCGTGGCGGAGGAGCTGCTCGGGCTCCGGCTCCTCTCGCTCCACAATGTGCGCTACCTGATCCGGCTGACCGCGGCGATGCGCGCGGCGATCCGGGCGGGGGACTACGAGCGGTGGGCCGCCGACTGGCGGCGCCGCTACACTCAAGGGGAAACGCCGTGATCGTTCAAGGCCTGTTCGCGCTGCTGCTCGCCCCATCGGGCAACGCCGGCCCCGGGATGGGGCTGCTGCTCCTGCAGCTCGGCCTGATCTTCGGGCTCCTGTACTTCCTGATTCTCCGGCCGCAGCGCCGCCAGCAGGAGCAGCACAAGAAGCTGCTGGAGACGCTGCAGCGCGGCGACCAGATCGTGACCTCCGGCGGCATCGTCGGGGAGGTCGTGCACTTGAAGGACAGTGAAGTGACGATCCGCAGCGGCGAGGCCAAGCTCGTCGTCCTGCGCGGCAACATCGCCAGCATCGTCAAACGCGCCGTCGAGGCGAAGGCGTCGTGACCGTCCGCCGCCTCCACCTGCTCGGCTCGCCGGTGCTGCGCCAGCGCGCGGCGCCCGTGGCCCGCGTGGACGACGCCGTGCGGCGGCTCGTGGACGACCTGTTCGAAACGATGCGCGCCGCCAAGGGCGTGGGGCTCGCCGCCAACCAGGTCGGCGTCGCGCAGCGCGTCGCGGTCGTGGACGTGGGCGAGGAGCACCCGCCCCCGCTGGTGCTCATCAACCCCGTGATCGTCGAGCGCAGCCCGGAGATCGAGATCGCCGAGGAAGGGTGCCTCTCGATCCCGGAGATCTTCGGCGACGTCGAACGAGCGCAGCGCGTGGTGGTCGAGGCGCTCGACCGCGACGGCCGTCCCTCCCGCGCCGAAGTGGGCGGCTATAAGGCCCGCGCCGTCCAGCACGAGATCGACCACCTCGACGGTGTCCTCTTCCTCGACCACCTGAGCGCCGTGAAACGCAGCCTCCTCGTGGCCAAATGGAAGAAGGCGCGCAAGGGAAAGAAGGGGTTCCTCAAGGAGGTCACGCCCGAGCCGGCCGGCGAGCTGTAAGTGCGCGTGGTCTTCTTCGGCACCCCCGAGTTCGCCGTCCCGTCGCTCGAGGCCCTCCTCGGCGAGGGCTTCGACGTCGCCGCCGTGGTCACCCGCCCCGACAAGTCGCAGGGCCGCTCCCGCTCCACGCTCGTGCCGTCGCCCGTGAAAGCCGCCGCGCTGGAGGAGGACGTCCCCGTGCTCCAGCCCGAGGGGCCGTCGACGCCGGAGTTCCTCGAGGAGATCCGCCGCCTCGCGCCCGACGCCGGCGTCGTCGTCGCCTACGGGCACCTGCTCAAGCCGGAGCTGCTCGCGATCCCCAAGCGCGGCATGGTCAACGTCCACCCCTCGCTGCTCCCCGAGCTGCGCGGCGCGGCTCCGGTCGAATGGGCGGTCCTGCGCGGGCTCGAGAACACCGGCGTCACCATCATGCAGATGACCGCGGGTCTCGATAGCGGGCCGATCCTGCTGCAGCTGCCGCATCGCGTCCCCAACGATGTCACCGGGGGAGAGCTGTCCGTGCACCTCGCCGAGATGGGCGCGCAGGCGCTCGTCGAGGCCCTCGCGCTGATGGAGCAGGACATGCTGCGGCCGGTGCCACAGGAAGAGACGCGGGCCACGTACGCCCCCAAGATCACGCGCGAGACAGCGCGGATCCGCTGGGACGCCGGCCCCGACGCCGTCATGCGCGCCACGCTCGCCCTCGATCCCAAGCCGGGAGCGTGGACGACGCTCAATGGCCAGGAGATCAAGCTGTTCCACGCTCACGTCGGCGAAGGCAGCGGTACGTCCGGCACCGTCCTGAGAAGAGACGACCGGTTCGTCGTGGCGGCGGGGGCAGGAGCGGTCGTCGTGGAGGAGGTCCAACCGACGGGCAAGTCGCGCATGACCGCGGCGGAGTGGATCCGCGGCCGCGGGGTGGCCGTCGGCCAGCAGTTCGTGTGAGACCGCCGCTCCCCCGCCTCCACGCCGTCACCGATGAGCGCATCGCCCGCCGCGCGGACTTGGACGACCTCGCCCGCGAGCTGGCGACTGGCGGCGGCGCCGACCTCGCGCTCCATGCACGCGGGCACACGCTCTCGGGACTTGAGCACTACGAGCTCGCTGAGCGCCTTCGCCTCTACGCCCCTACGCTTCTGTTTATTAACGACCGCCTCGACATCGCCCTCGCTGTCGGCGCCGCGGGGGTGCAGCTCACCGACCGTGGTCTCTCGCCCGAAGCGGCGCGGCGGCTGGAGCCGACCTGGTGGATCGGCGCGTCGGTGCACGGTCTGGCAGAGGCCGAGGCCGCCCAGGCTGGGGGAGCCGATTATCTTCTGGTAGGCCCCGTGTTCCCGACCGCCACGCACCCCGGCCGCGCGCCGCTGGGATTGGAAGGGCTGCGGGAGGTCGTGACGCTGGGGCTGCCGGTGATCGCGATCGGCGGGGTGACGGCGCGGAACGCGCGCGAGGTCCGGGTAGCCGGTGCGCACGGCGCCGCCGGGATCCGGGCCCTGTGGGATGCGACCGAGCCCGCCGCGGCGGCCAGGCAAATGCTGGAGGCGTTATGGAAGTCGTCGTGAACGGATCGCCCCGGACCGTACGGCCCGGCGTGACGCTGCTCGAGCTGCTCGCGGAGCTCGCGCTCGACCCCCGCACGGTCGTCGTCGAGCACAACCGCCGCATCGTGCGCCGCCCGGCGCTCGGGGAGACGCCGGTCGCGGCCGGGGACGCGATCGAGCTGGTGCATTTCGTGGGAGGTGGGTGATGACCACCGCGGTCGCAACACTCCAGGACACTCCCTTCACCGTCGCCGGGCGCGCGTTCCAGTCGCGCCTCATGGTCGGCACCGGGAAGTATCCCGACAACGAAACGATGACGCGCGCGATCGATGCCTCGGGCGCCGAGGTCGTCACCGTGGCCGTGCGGCGCGTGAACCTCGATCGGTCGCGGGACGACAGCATCCTCCACCACCTCGACCCCAAGCGCTTCTTCCTGCTCGCCAACACCGCCGGCTGTTACACGGCCGAGGACGCGATCCGCTACGCGCGGCTGGCGCGCGAGGCCGGCTTCAACGAATTCGTGAAGCTCGAGGTGATCGGCGACCAGGAGACCCTGCTTCCCGACGTCCAGGGCCTGCTGGAGGCCGCGCGCGTCCTGGTGAAGGAAGGCTTTCAAGTCCTCGCCTACTCGAACGAGGACCTGATCACCGCCCTGCGGCTCGAAGACGCCGGCTGCGCGGCGGTGATGCCGCTGGCTTCGCCCATCGGCAGCGGCCTCGGCCTGCTCAACCCCGTCACGGTGCGCACGATCAAGCGCCGCCTCAAGGTGCCGGTCGTCGTCGACGCCGGCGTCGGCACCGCGTCCGACGCGTGCCTCACCATGGAGCAGGGCGTGGACGGCATTTTGATGAACACGGCGATCGCCGCCGCGCAGGACCCGGTGGCGATGGCCCGGGCGATGCGCCTCGCCGTCGAGGCGGGCCGCCTGGCGTTCCTTGCCGGCCGCATGCCCAAACGTGAGGTCGCCGTGCCGTCCTCTCCGCTCGAAGGGTTGCTGGATTAAGGGCGCGACCGCCGCGCGCCGCGCGGCTCTGGAGATCCTCCGGGCGGTCCGGGCCGGAGCCACCCTCAACGACGCCCGCGATCGCCACCTCGCCGCCCTCGCCGAGCGCGATCGGCGACTCGCGTACGAGCTGTCGGCCGGCGTGCTGCGGCGTCAGACCGAGCTCGACGACGCACTGCACCTCGCGCGCGTCGACCCCCGCCTGCACGACGTGCTGCGCCTCGGCGCCTACCAGCTGCGCGCGCTCAATCGCGTTCCGGCGCACGCGGCGGTCTCGACCAGCGTGGAGCTGGCGCGGGAGACGACGGGGGAGGCCGCGGCGCGGTACGTCAACCAGGCGCTGCGGAGAATCGCGGGTGCCGGGTTTCGGGTGTCGGGTGTCGGGGGATCGCATCCTGAGTGGTTGGTCCGGCGCTGGAGATCCTGCTTCGGCGTTCAAGACGCCGACCGGTTGATCGCCTGGAACGACAGCAGGGCGCCGCTCACGCTGCAGCCCGCACGCTGGAACGAGCAGATGCTCAGGCAAGCGCTCGAAGCGGCCGGCATCGAGGTCGCGGACGCGCCCTTCGCGACCGGGCTGCGTCTGAACGACCCGACACCCGGCACCCGACACCCGAGACCGCGGGATCTTCCCGGCTTCACCGAGGGCGGGTTTCTCGTCCAGGACCCCGCCCACGCGCTGGTGTGTCGGTTCGCGGCGATCCCCGCGGGCGCCCGGGTGTACGACGCCTGCGCGGCGCCCGGCGGCAAAGCCGTGACGCTGGAGCGGCTGGGGGCACGGGTGGTCGCCGGAGACGCTCGGCGGGACCGGCTCGCTCGCCTCGCCGACACCACCCGCCGCGCCGGAGTGGCGATCCGCGTGCTGGGTGCCGATCTTCTGGCTGCCCCGTTCGCGGCATCCGCGTGGGACGCCGTGCTGGTGGACGCCCCCTGCACCGCCACCGGCACGATGGCGCGGCACCCCGACGCGCGCTGGCGCGTGACCGCGCGCGCCATCGCCCGTGCGGCCGTGCGGCAGCGGGCCTTGCTCGAGGCGGCGGCCCGGCTGGTGCGCCCGGGAGGACTGCTCATCTATGCGACCTGCTCGCTCGAACCGGAGGAGAACACGGACGTCGTGAGTGCGTTTCTGACAGACCACGCGGAGTTCACGCGCGCGACCGCAGCGGCCGTGGCCCCGGAGCTGCTCAGCCCTGCGGGAGACTTCCAGTCCCTGCCGCAGCGTCATGGCATGGACGGCGCGTACGCCGCCCGGCTGGTGCGGAAGCCCTGATGCAGTTCCGCCGCCGCTTCCCGCCGCTGCGCGAATGGCGCCTGCCGACCTTCGGGTTGGAGCGCCGCTCGGCGACCCGTTGGGCGATGCTGGTCCTGGGGCTGGTGCTGCTCGGCTACCTCACGGCCTTCTTTTTCGTCTTCCCGACCCCGATCCTGCACGCCCGGCAGACGGTGCCGCGCGTGCTGGGGCTCACGTTGCAGGACGCGTCACGGGAGATCCGCGACGCCGGGCTTCAGGTCGTGGACGGCGGGACCGAGCCCCACCCCACCGCTCCCCAAGGCACGATCATCTGGCAGGATCCGCCGCCCGGGGTCAGCGCCGTCGCGGACGGGCGGGTGACCCTGGTGTCGAGCGCCGGGCCGCCCAAGATTCCGGTACCCGACGTGACGGGGCTGGACGGGTCCGTGGCGCGGCGCCTGATTATCGCCGCGGGGCTGAGCGTCGCGCAGGTCGAGTCGATCCAGGTGCCGCGGGTCCCGCCGGGCGTCGTCGGGCTGACGCGGCCGCCCGCGGGCGAGCCGCTGGCGCCCGGCGCGGGCGTGGCGCTGGTGATCAGCCGTGGCGAGGCGACGATCACGGTGCCGGACCTGCTGAACATGAGCCAGGCCGACGCGCGCACGCGCCTCGAGGTCGAGGGCTTGCAGCTCGGCAGCGTGACGCGGCGGCGCACGTCCGACGCGAGTCCCGGCACGGTCGTCGCGCAACGGCCCGCCGCGGGCACGCTCGCCCCGCCCGGAACCGCGGTGGACATCGTCGTCGCCCGGAGCCCGCAATGACGAACGGCATCCGCATCGCGCCCAGCGTTCTCTCCGCCGACCTGACCCGGCTCGCCGAGCAGGTGCGCCTGGTGCTGGCCGGCGGCGCCGACTGGCTGCACGTGGATGTAATGGACGGCCGCTTCGTCCCGAACCTGACATTCGGCGCCAACATGGTAGCGGCGCTCCGCCAGCTCACCGACAAGCCGATCGACGTGCATCTGATGGTCGAGGAGCCCGAGCACTACATCGCCGCGATGGCGGACGCCGGCGCCTCGGTGCTCACCTTCCACCCCGAGGCGACGATCCACGTGCAACGCCACCTCGACACGGTGAAGAAGCGCGACATGCTGGCCGGCCTCGCCCTCAATCCGGCCTCGCCCCTTGCGCTCGTGGAGGACGTCCTCGACGACGTCGACCTCTTGCTCATCATGACGGTGAACCCGGGCTACGGTGGGCAGAGCTATCTCCCCGGCGCGACCGACAAGATCCGGCGCGCCCGCGCGTTGCTCACGGCGCAGGGCTCGCGGGCGTTCCTCGAAGTCGACGGCGGGATCACGACGGAGACGATCGCCGAAGCGCACGTCGCGGGCGCCGACACGTTCGTCGCCGGCAACGCGGTGTTCGGGAGCGCGGACCCGGGCCGCGAGGTGGCCGAGCTGCGGCGGCGCTGCCTGGTGGCCGTGTGAAGACTCCGCGGCAGTGGGCACTGGTGACGGGGATGGTGACGACGGCCGTCTTTGCCGTCGCCCTGATCATCAAGCTGCGGCCGCAGATGGCCCTGCTCGGCGTGGGGTCCAAAGCCCCGGCGTTCACCGCGATCGATCTGCGCACCGGGCGTCCCGCCTCGCTCGCGAACTACCGCGGGCGGCCCATCCTCATCAACATCTGGGCCACGTGGTGCGCGCCCTGCCGCGTGGAGATGCCGGCGCTGGAGCGGCTGGCGAAGAAATTCGCCGGCACCGACTTTCGGGTCGTTGCCGTGAGCGTGGATCAGGACGATTCCACCGTGGTCGACGCGTTCGTGCGCGAGTTGGGGCTGTCGTTCGAGGTGCTGCACAACCAGGCCGGCGACATCCGCCAGCGCTACCAGACGACCGGCGTTCCGGAGAGCTTCGTGATCGATCGTGACGGCGTCATCGTGAAGAAGGTGATCGGGCCGGCCGAGTGGGACGGTCCGGTGAACGAATACCTGGTGCGGCGGCTGGTCGATGAGCGGTAGCCTGACGCGCTTCATCACGCGCAACTGGGCGATCAAGCTGGCCGCCCTGGCGCTCGCGCTGATGCTGTACGTCGCCGTGGCCGCGCAACAGCCGGTGACACAGACGTTCAGCCTGAAGATCGTCGTGCTCCCACCGCCGGGACGCGCCCTGCTGGCCGCCCCACCCACCGTCTCGGTGCTGCTCAGCGGCCGCGGCAGCGAGATGCTGCGGCTGCGGTCCCTGCGGCCGATCACTCTGCGGGTGCCCGACACGCTCACGGCGTCGGTCTGGATTCTGAGCCTCAAGGCCAGCGACATCGACATCCCCAAGGGCGCCGACGTGCAGGTCAACGAGATCTCCCCGCGGGACATCGCGATCCAGCTCGATTCCGTCGCCGGCAAGGACGTGCGCATCGTGCCGCTGGTGCGGATCGTCGCGGAATCGGGCTACCAGCTCCAGGGCGGGCTCGCCATCACGCCCAGCATGGCGCGCATCGTGGGCTCGGACCGCGCCCTCGCCGCGATCGAGTCGGTCACGACCGTCCCCACCGAGATCGCCAACGTCACGGGACCGTTCACCCGCAGCCTCCCCATCGACACCGCGCCGCTCGGCGTCGTCCGCATCGCCCCCAAGGAGGTCACCGTCTCGGGGGATCTCAGCGTCATCCACGAACGCTCGTTCGCGGGCATCCCGGTCGAAAGCGGCGCCGGCGCGCTGACGAGCTTTGTCGTGACGCCGGCCCGCGTGTCGGTCGTCGTGCGCGGCGCCGACGCCGTCGTGCAGCGCCTCACGCGCGACAGCCTCAAAGTCATCGTGCACCTGCCGGGCCGGGTCGGCGCCGCCGGCGCCTACGCCCGGCTCACCGTCATCGCCCCACGCGGCATCACCGCCCGGGCCATTCCCGACTCGGTCGCCCTGCGCAAGAAGACGGGCCGTGGCTGAGGTCCTGCTCGGCATCGAGACATCGTGCGACGAGACTTCGGCCGCCGTCCTCGTGGGGGGCGGCTGGAGCGGCGCGCCCGAGCTCGCCAGCCTGATCATCCTGTCGCAGGACATCCATCAGGTGTTCGGCGGCGTCGTTCCCGAGCTCGCCAGCCGCGCCCACCTCGCCGCCCTGCCGGCGGTCGTCGAGCGCGCGCGCGCCGAAGCGGGCGTGTCGTGGAGCGCGGTGGACGCCGTCGCCGTCACGCAGGGACCCGGACTCGTCGGGGCGCTGCTGGTGGGCGTCGTGTACGCGAAGGCGCTGGCGTACGCCGGCGGCCGACGTCTCATCGGCGTGAATCACCTCGAGGGGCACCTGTTCGCGCCGGCGGTGGAGGATGCGGAGCTCGCCCCGCCGTTTGTCGCCCTGCTCGTCTCGGGCGGCCATACGCTCTTGCTCGACGTGCCCGCGTGGGGGCGCTACCGCCTGCTGGGGCAGACGCGCGACGACGCCGCTGGCGAGGCGTTCGACAAGGTCGCCACACTGCTGGGGCTCGGGTACCCCGGCGGCCCGGCGATCGAGCGGCTCGCGGCCGAAGGGGGGGGCGACCCGGCGCGCTTCACGTTCCCCCGTCCCATGATCGACGAGGGGCTGGAGTTCTCCTTCTCGGGACTCAAGACCGCCGTGTTGCACGCCGTGCGCGCCAGCGCCGACGTCGGATCCGACCGCGCATCGCTCGCGCGGGGCTTTCAGGACGCGGTGCTCGACGTGCTGGTGACGAAGCTGGAGCGCGCCGTGGACGCCACGGGGCGACAGGTCGCCGTCCTGGGCGGCGGCGTCGCCTGCAGCCGCGCGCTCGCCGCCCTCGCGGCACGGCGGCTCGCGGGCCGGGCGCGGGTCGCCGTCGCGAGCCCGCGACTCAATGCGGACAACGCGGCGATGATCGCGCGCGCCGGCTGGTGGCGGCTGGCGCAGGGTGAAGCGAGCGACTGGACCCTCGACGCCCGGGCGGACCTGCCTCTCGCCGGTCTCGAGCCGTTTATTCCGCAATCCGCAATCCCCAATCCGCAATCGCCATGACGATCTATCCGTTCACCCTGCACCTCGGCCCCCTCGCCGTCACCGGCTTTGGCCTGATGATGATGGTGGCGTTCCTGATGAGCGGCTGGGCGATCCAGATGGAGCTGCGCCGCCGCGCGTTGAACGAAGAGTACGCGGCGGACATCGTCATCGGCGCCGTCGTGGGCGGATTGATCGGCGCCAAGCTCTGGTACGTGGCGCTCACGGGGGCCTCACCATTCGAGCGCGGCGGGTTCGTCTGGTATGGCGGGTTCCTGGGCGGAGCGGCGGGTGTGATCCTCGCCGGCGTGCGGCGGCGGGTGCCGCTGCGTCTGACGGCGGAGGTGTGCGCGCCGGCGCTCGCGCTCGGGTACGCGCTGGGGCGGGTCGGCTGCTTCCTCGTGCAGGACGACTACGGCATCCCCACCACGCTCCCCTGGGGGATGAAGTTCCCCCAGGGCCTGCCCGCGACCACGGTCGCCAACCTGTCGCAGCTGCACGTGACGTTCCCGGCGGGCACGGATCCGGCCGCCGTCGTCGCCGTGCACCCCACAGAGATCTACGAGACCGCGGTGATGTTGCTGCTGTTCGCGTGGCTATGGCGGCACCGCGACCACCGCCACGCCACCGGGTGGTTGTTCGCGGTATATCTGGTGTGCGCCGCGCTCGAGCGGTTCCTCATCGAGTTCATCCGCGCCAAGGACGACCGCGTGCTCGGCGCGTTCACGGTCGCGCAGGCGACGAGCGTGGCGCTCGTCCTGGTGGGACTCTCCCTGGTCAGAGTATGGACGACGCCGGAGCCGGTGCCGGTGCGTGCCGAGGCGCTAACCGTGAAGCGGAGCGGGGGGGCGCCGTAGCCGCGACCACGCCAGCCCGAACACCAGCAGCACGACCAGCACACCCTGCAGGGCCAGCGACTGCACCGTCGGGTAGATGCCCAGCTGGGGCCAGCGCGGCCAACCCTCCAGCACCGTGAGCCCCACGAGTCCCGCCTCCTGCAGGTCCTTGACCCCCTGTCCCGCGAACACGAACGCCATGTAGTAGAGCAGCGCCCCCGTGACGGCGAAGAACGGCTTCATCGGCAGGCGCATGCCGTAGCGGTTGATGGCGACGTAGAGGATCACGAGCACGGCGGCGCCGAGGGCGATGCCGCCGACCACCGCTCCCACCTCGCCGCTGCCGGCGGAAGAGAGCAGCGCCTTGTAGAACAGGATGGTCTCGACGCCCTCACGGTAGACCGCGAGGAAGGCGACCGACGCGAGGGCCAGCCCCGACTCCGACGACAGCGCGCCCTGCATCTTGCTCTTCAGGAACGCATTCCAGCGGTCGGCTTCGATCTTGGAGAGCACCCAGTAGCTCACGTAGAACAGCACCGCGACCGCCACGAGCATCGTGAAGCCCTCGAGGGCCTCGCGCTGGCCGGGCGTGACGTGGAACAACAGCTCGATGACGACCGCCGTCGCGGCGCTGGCGGCGACGGCGAGCCACGCCCCGCGCGCCACCTCATGGCGCCGGTCCGCCGCGCCGGCCTTCCCCAGGAACGTCATCAAGGCGCCGACGATGAGGATGGCCTCGAACCCCTCGCGCACCAGCAGCACCAGCGACTGCGCCAGCAGGTTGGCGCCCGATCCCCTGTCGGAGACGGTCCGCTCGGCGCGCTCTAAGTCCGCGAGCAGCGCGCGCTGCAGCGCTTCGAGCTCCGCCGCTTCCGCGCCCGCGGCGGCCCGCGTCTGGAGCCGCGCAAACTCGTCCTCGAGGCGTGAGGTGAGGCCGGCGTTGCGCGCGCGCAGGTCCGTCTCCACCTGCTCGAAGGTGAGGTACGCCGCGAAGACCATCCGGTCGGATCGGGTCGCGACGGCGGAGTCGAGCTGGTGGCGCACGGTGGTGAAGACGCCGGCCGTCGCGGACCCCCCGTACTGGAGCGTCGCCGCGTACGCCGCCACCGCCCAGCGATCCGAGTCGGGCAGGGATTCCTCGAACTGCGGCATCGCCGTCCCGGCGACGCCGATCGTGACCTTGCGGTAGATGTCCACGAGCGAGAGCCGGCTCATCGCCACGGGGTCGGTCAGGTCCGCGGGTGGCGGCCCCTTGACCGTGGGCGCCTTGGGGCCGTCGCCGCGTCCCTGGTCGCCGTGGCAGCTGGCGCATTGCTCGCGGTACACCTGGGCGCCGCGCGCGGGGGAGGGCGGCCGGGTGGGGAGTGGGACGATCGCGCCGCCGGCCGTGCGGGCGATGCGGTCGGCGACGTCGTTGGCCACACGCTCCACCGAGTCGGCGGCCGCCGCGGCGGCGAACAACGCCACCAGGCGCCCGAGCCCCGAGTCGGCCGCGGCGCGGGCGGCGCGCGGCAGAAACGGCACGTCGAAGCGGGCCTGCTCGAGGAACTGGCGGGCTTCGTCGACTTCCGCGGCGGACGTCACCTGTCCCGGGGGGCCGGGCACGCCCACGCGGTATTCCTTGGCGGCGAGCGCGACGGCGGCGACGACGCGCCGCGCCGCCGACAACGAATCGGTGGCCTGCCCCGCGAGTGGCGCGGCGACGCAGACCACGAACGACAGACCGAAGTGGAGCTTACGACGAATCAGAGTGGTTCTCAAAGAAGACGGCGCGAATACTAGAGCCGTCCTGGTGGGAATTCAAGCAACCGCGTACGTCGTGTGCTGTGCTGCGTCGCTATTGCGCACCCAATCCGGCCGTTTCCCGGGCCTTCACGACGCCGGTCACGTAGAGGAGTAATCCGATCGCGCTCGCGATGGTGAGAAACGCGCCGAACCCCAGGACCTTCAAGGCCCCCATCCCCCCCTTGATGAACACGAAGGCGAAGGCGGCCACGGGCAGCAGGCCGGCCGCGAGGCCGGCGCCCTTCGTGCTCTTGCCGGTGCCGGCCCGCACCAGGAAATAGACGGCGAGGAGAGGGATCAGGTACAGTCCATAGATCGCATAAGTCACCGCCGGAGTCCCCTGGCTCGCTTGACCGGTCTCATTCCCCATCTCCGCGAGCGAGCTCCCCAACCCCGAGAGCGCTTGGACGATGTCGGGGATTTTATAGCCGGGAATCGTGAACAAGCCGCCGATGCTCACCCACGGCAGGAAAAACGCCAGAATCAATGCGGCAGCGCAGATGTTTTCGACCTTGGCGAAGAGCTTCATGGGGTCCCTCCGTGGGGAAAGGCACACCGACCGCGACCCGCGGCCGCCCGCTTGGGTTCCTGCGGGACTACAATTCACCCTACCCCACGGCCCGCGCAAGTCCCACGCGTCACACTTCCACGACCGCCATCGCGACCGCCGCCTCGTGTGTGTGCGACAACGATAGCAACACCCGGTGCACGCGCAGCTCGGCGGCGCGCTGCGCGGCGACGCCGCTCAACACCACGTCGGGCCGGCCGTCCGCCGAGCGCACGACCTCGATCTCGCGCCACCCGATGCCGCGCGCGGCCTCGCTCCCCTGCAGCGCCTTGTAGACGGCTTCCTTCGCCGCCAGCCGCACGGCCACGTGCTCCGCGGGATCGGGCCGGCTGCGGCAATACTCGGCTTCGTCGGGCGTGAGCAGCCGGTCGAACACCTGCGCGCCCTTGTCGGCGAGCATGGTGCGCACGCGCGCGACCTCGACCAGATCGACGCCCACCCCCGCCGCGCTCACTGTCGGCTCCGCGTCACAAACAGCCGTTGCCGCGACACGCGGCCGTCCACCTGGACGATGACGATGTACGCGCCGTTCGCCACCCGGCGCCCGCCGGCGGTCAGGTCCCACACGAACTCGTTGTTGGGCGGCGCCACGGTCGCCGAGATCAGGCGGTCGCCCGTGAAGGTGTAGATGCCGACCCGCGCCGCGGTCGCCCCCAGCGGCCACGAGACCACCACCTGGTCGCTCCGCACCGGGTTCTCGGAAACGCCCACGGCGGCGGCGGCGGTGACCACCTGGAAGACGCCGGTCGAATCGGTCGCCAAACCGACGGCGTCGACCCACCACGCGAATCCCCCAGTCGCCACGAAGCGCACGCGCGCGCGCGGGGCGCCGGTCGCCGCCGGCAGGTCCACGCGCACCGGGTACCACGCCGGCCCGTCGCCCGTGACGGCGTACACATCGCTCCACGTCGCGCCGCTGTCCGCCGAGAACTGCACCAGACCGCGCTGCGCGGGCTGGTAGACCGAGCCGCGGTGCTTGTTCCAGAGCTGCAGCCACACGCGGGTGCGGCCCTGCAGGTCAACGCTGGGAGACGTGAGGGTGTCCTCGCCCGTCGCGCTCCACGACCAGGTCCCCATCAACGCCTCGGGCGAGCGCGTCCATCCCGTCCAGCCGCCATCGCCGTCCTCGGCCCCCGCGAGCGTGATCAGCTCGGCAGCGAGCCCTCCCCCGGTGCCGTTCACGCGCACGGCCCGGGCGGTGTCCACGCTTACGTCGCTGCGCCAGGAGTACCACAGACGGCCTCGCCACAGCGAATCGGCGAGCGCGTTGCGCGTCAGCAGCTGACCGCTGGCGTTCCGCACGGTGAGCGACGCCGGAGCGGGGGCCGCCGCGTCGAGGCTCACCCGCACTTCCGGCCACACCGACTCGACTCGCGATCCCGCGACGGGAAGCGCGCCCGCCGCCTGAATCGCCTCTACGGCAAAGGGGAGGTTGTCGCGGAACACCCGCTCCACGAGCGCGCTGTCGTCCGGGAAGGCGAAGCCGTAATAGTAGCCGGAATCCGGCGTGCAGCAGCCGCTCGTCAGCTCGGTGGTGAACGCGATCGTCTGGTGGGCGCGATACGCCCACTCGGTGTACTCGCCGTTGGTCGGATACAGCGTCCAGCCAGGGCCGGGGTGGTACGCGGAGCGGATCGACGCCGGCACGCTGTCCCGGACGAAGGGGGCGAGATCGGTGCCCGCGAGCGCGCGGAACACCGCCTGATCGGGCGCCAGCTCGCCCGGCCGGAATCCGTAGGGATAGAGCACCAGCCCAGTGTAGCTGTGATACGAGACCGCGACGACCGGCGGATGCACCGCGTGGAAGGCGACCATCACCTGCGTCTCGGGCTCCGACGCGGGCGCGGTGCCGCGGTAAGTCTCGGCCCCGGGCACCGGGCTCGACCCCGCGTTGTCCACGCCCCAGAGGCCGGGGTAGTTGCGGTTCGGGTCGACGCCGAAGGTGCCGTCGCTGTTAGGGCGGCGGTTCTTCCGCCACAGCCGGTCGGCGGTGAAGGTGTACTGGTAGCCGTCGGGGTTCTCGACGGGAACGACCCAGATGTCGCGCGCCGCGAGCAGCGAGCGCGGCAACGAATCCGCGAGCCAGCGGATCAGCCGCATCGCCACCTCCGTCGAGATCCACTCGCGCGCGTGGTGGGTGCCGAGGAACAGCGCGTTGGGGCGGCCCGGCGCGTCGGTCGCGGCGCCGATCTTCACCGCGAGGATCGGCCGGCCCTCGAGCGACGCGCCGATCGAGTCCACGTGGATCAGCGTGTCGGCCGCCGCCCAGGCGGCGAGCGTGGCGCGGATGCCCGTCACCGGCTTGTCGAACGAGCGGTAGACGCGGTAGGTGTCCGCGGGCGCGATGGCCGCGGTCGGCGCGACCGCGAGCGGCTGGACCAGGTACCCGACCGCCGCGAGGCGTTGCTCGGAGCGCAGCTCGCTCACGATGACCGCAAACAACCGCCCACCCACACTGCGCACCTCGGCCACCTCGAAGCCCAGGCGCGCGAGCGAGTCCACGCCCGCCGGGCCGCCGATCGGGACGGCGGTGACCCGCAGCTGTGCCGCCGCGGGACCCGCGGCGAGGCACCACAGGGCTACAAGCCGAGGCGCTCGGCGAGCCATGCGGGCGCGGGCACGAAGCGGCCCAGGATCAGCCCCAACCACAGCAGCGCCGCGGCGAGGGGAACCCACAACACCACGACGGGCCACAACGGCGGACGCCACGCGACGACTTCCGCCAGCTCCGGTGCCCAGCGCTCGCGCTCGGCCGCGGCGGCCTCCTCGAGCGCGAGCCACGCGGCTTCGAGCCGGCGCGCCACGGTGCGCAGCGCGTCCTGCCAGGCCGCGTGCGACTCGGCATCGACGACCGCGACAGCGTCCAGGGCCTCGAGCGCGTCGAGCAGCGGGCCGCCGCCGGTGGCGAGCCGGGCGGCCATCGCCCGCCGCTCGCCCGGCGTGACGAGGAGACGCCGCCAGCGTCGCGCCGGCATGCGGGCCTGGCGCGCCGCGTGCTCGATCGCGCGATCCATTCCCTCAGCGACGCGATCCGCGGCCTGCCGCACCGCCTGCTCCCACGCGTCCACCCACGCGTTGCGGCTGAGCGCCGCGAGCACGGCGGCACGCTCCTCCTGCGCCGCCGCGACGCGCGCCGCGCCCCCCAGTTCCAGCACCCGGGTGGCGAGCCGCTCGCGGATGTCGTCCAGCGGGAAGAACGGCTCGGCGCGTCGCCGCGGCACGATCAGGCGGCCCAGCGACGGCGCCAGCTCCGGGACGAGGAGCCGGCTCACCGCGCCTCCGCGGCGAGCCGCGCCGGCCGGCCGGTGCGCCGCTCGTAGGCGGCCACGAAGTGCGGCAGCGATTCGGGGAGGAACGCCGCGCGCGGCAGGCCGGTGGCGCGCACCGCGCGCTCGATGGCCTCCGGGGCGCCCTCGACCTCCACCAGGACGTCCATCGCCGGATACCACTCCAGCCGCACCGTCGCCGCGCCCAGGCGGTACTCGGCGATCGTCCGATCGATCCGCAGCACCACGGCGAAGCCGAGCCGGTCCAACAGCCCCAGCGCCGCCTCGGGATCGGCGACGCGCGTCTCCCACTCTTCCCGGTGGCGGTACTCGCCGCGCCGGCCGACGGGGCCCTTCCACCCGAGGACGCCGTACGGGACGCCCCCGTCCGCGGGGCGGTAAATCCGCAGGCGCAACACCTCGTCGCGGCCCTCGAGCGCGCCACCGCGGTCGAAGCGCCGGTCAATCATCTCCCCGCGAAACACGGGCTCGGCGTGAGCGGCCGCCAGGGCGCGCTCGACGGCCGCGGGATCGTCCACCCGCGCCTTCACTTCCAGCTCGTCGTGCGCGCCGCTCACTCGAGCACCGCGTCCAGCACCCCGGCCGTGTCGGCGAGGGTGGCGAACACGTGTGCCGCGCCCGCCGCGCGCAGCGCCGCGACGCCGTACGAGCCGGTCGCGACGGCGACGGTGCGGGCGCCGATCGGCCGGCCGCACGCCACGTCCGCCGGCGTGTCGCCGATGATGACGACGTCGCCGCCGGCGACCGCCCGGCCGGTGCGCCGCGCGGCGCGCTCGGCGGCGATGGCGGGAAGATCGGGCCGGTGCCCAGAATCGGAGCCGTAGGCGCCGACCGCGAATCGCGCGGGGTCGAGGCCCGCCGACCGCAGCTTCATCGCGGCTCCCCGCTCCAGGTTGCCCGTGAGCAGGCCGACGAGCGCGCGACCCGCGGTCTCGTGGGGCACGAGCGCGGCGAGCAGCTCCGTCACCCCGTCGAACAGCCGCGTTTGTCGAGCCGGGTTCTCCAGCTCCCGCGCGAGCAGCGCCAGGTAGCGGTCACACACTGAAGCGATCGTGCGCTCGTCCGTCGCCGCCGGATGACCGGCGAGCCCCAGTAGCTCGCGCACGATTTGCGGATCGGTCTTGCCGTCGAGGCGGTAGCCGTCGATGGGGCCGGCGGTCCCGACCTCCTCGACCAGGGCGCGGCCGATCGCCCGCCGGCCGGCGCCGTCGGTCCACAGGAGCGTCCCGTCGATATCGAAAAGGACCAGCTTCATAGCGAGAAAGCTAACGTCGGACGGTCGGACGAGAGGCACGCCCTAGACGATCCTGCGCACCGCCACGAGTTGGTCGCGCAGACGCCTGGCCAATGGCGTCGCGGCGGAGAGGTCGTCGACGGCGACGCCGCCGCGCGCCAGCGCCGAGTGCGCGACGCGTCCCGCGCCCATCCACAGCGCCACATGCGAGACTCTCCCCTCCTCGGCGAAGAACAGCAGGTCCCCGGCCTCGTACCCCCCGCCGCTGGGAGCGATCGCGACCTCGCGCCCCTGCGTGACCTGCTGGTCGGAATCGCGCAGCAGTCGCAGACCGCGCGCCGCGTAGACGGCCTGGACGAACCCCGAGCAGTCGATCCCCCACTCGGTCCGTCCCCCCCACAGATACGGCGCCCCGGAGAACCGGCGCAGTCCCAGCTCGGGGGGCGCGAGATGGCGCGCTTCAGCGCGCAGCTCGCTCTCCGGCCGCACCTCCCCCTCGGCCACCCCGCCGTGCCGGCCGTCCGCCGTCTCCACGCCGCCGCTGGGCCCCAACGCGACGCGCGCCCCGACCGGGAGGCGCATCCGTCCTTCGGCGAATACGATCTCCGCTCCGACCGAGCGCGCCGTGGCCCGCGCGGTCCAGTCCTCCGCCCAGTCGTCCGCACCGAGGGCCAGGTACCCGGCGTGCAGCCACCCGTGATAGCCGTCCCCGGCGCGCACGCGCAACCAGTCGCCGCGCCGCTCCAGGACGGCGAGCGCCTCGCCGTGGAGGCACTCGCTCACCCGCGGCGCGCGCAGCGTCGGTTGACCCAGCAGGGGCGCGAGGGCGGCGGTCACCACCGCCGCCATGTCGCCGCCGACGGATTCATCGGGGAGCAGACGCACCTGCTCTCCGAGTCCCGAGTCCGCCGCGAGACGGCGCAGCGCCTGCAGCGCGTCGCGGCTCGACACGCAGCCCGCGAGCCGTTCCCCGGCGATCTCGACGTCGAAGACGCCGAGGCGATGATCCGGCACCCAGCGACGTCGCAGGTCGTCGAGATCGCGTTCGAGCCGCCGTGGGCTGCCGCTCATCGGCGGTCGCCGAGGCCCGGGACGCCGGCCGAGCCGCGGGCCTGACGCACGGCGCGCTCCACCGCTTCCGGCACCACGAGGGCCGCGAGGGCTTCGGCCTGCAACGGCGTGGCGGCGGGGACCGCAGCGGTGCTCACGGCGAAAATCGTGTCGCCGTCGAAAATGGTGCTGAAGGGGAGGATGCGGCGCGCGAGCGCGTCGCCGCCGGCGTGGGCGAGTCCCTGGAGCTGCGTGCGCGACAAGTCGGCGTTGGTGGCGACGACGGCCAGCGTGGTGTTGGTCCCGGCGCCGCTCCGCGCCGCGTCGCCCCCACCCAGTGGTGCGCCGCCCTCGGCGAGGTAGCGGACGGCATCAAAGAACGTCCCGTCGGGCCGCCGCGCGCCGGCGAGGATCTCGCCCTTGGCGTCGCGGACGTCGCCGACGGCGTTGACGACCACGAGCGCGGCGACGATCAGCTCTCCGGATCGCGCCGCCCAGGTGCCGACGCCCCCCTTCATCGCGTAGCGGATCCCCGCCACCTTGCCGACGGTGCAGCCGGTGCCGGCGCCGACGGAGCCTTCGGCGACGTCCGCGCCGGCGGTGTCGCAGGCGCGCGCGGCGTCGTCAGCAGTGGGCCAGCGCGGCGGTCCCTCCCCGCGCCCGAGATCGAAGACGACGGCGGTGGGGACGATGGGGACGACGCCGGCGGGGCCCACCGGCAGGCCGCGGCCGCGCTCGCGCAGCCAGCGCATCACGCCGTCGGCCGCCCCGAGACCGTACGCCGAGCCGCCGGTCAACAGGATGGCGTGAATGCGCTCGACCAGGTGACGGGGGTCGAGGGCGTCGAGCTCGCGCGTGCCCGTGGCGCGCCCGCGGAGCGCCGCGGCGGCGCGCATGCCCTCGACGGGGCCGAGGACGACCGTGCAGCCCGTGGTGCCTGCGGGGTCGGTCCAGTGGCCGACGGTGATCCCGGGGACGGCGGTGAGACGCTTCGCTGTCACGTCGCGCATGCGACGGCGAAGATATAACTTTGGCGACCACCATGCCCACCGCCGACGCCAGCGACGAGCCGACGACGATCCTCGTCGTGGACGACGAGGACGGCATCCGTCAGGCGCTGAACCGCTTCCTCACGCGCCAAGGGTACCGTGTGGCGCAGGCGCCCGACGCGGCCGCCGCCCTCGCCGCGATCGACAGCGCGCACCCGCAGGGGATGCTGTGCGACATCCGCATGCCGAACATGAGCGGCGTGGAGCTGGTGCCGAAGGCGCTGGCCGCCGACACCGACCTCGCGATCATCATGCTCACGGCGATCGACGAGCCCCGCACCGCGATCGAGTGCCTGAAGCTCGGCGCCTACGATTATCTCATCAAGCCGGTGGACCTCGACGAGCTCGAGGTGTCGCTCACCAACGCGCTGCGGCGGCGGCAACTGGAGATCGACCGTCGCGAGCTGGAGCGCTGGCTGGCGCGCGAGGTGGCGGTGCGCACCCGGGAGCTGGAGGAGCGCACGACGGCGATCGAAGCGATCGCGCTCGACGCGCTCGCGGCGGCGCGGGGGTGGGACGGAACGAAGGAAGCGATCGAGCGACTCGCCGGCGAGCTGGGCGTGCCGGCGGACGAGCTGTTGCGAGAGGTGGAGCGGCGGCGGCAGCGCTAGGCCTTCGCCGCCTTCGCCTTCTCCTCGCAGGCCTTGCAGCGCGTGATGCCGCGGAACGTGCAGATCAAACAGATGAAGGTCCCGCAGTCCGAGCAGGGGTAACCCTCCGACGCCCGCTCCTCGTTGCCACAAGAGCGGCACACCATCCCGTCGTGCTCTTTCAGTACCGGCTTCTCGGACTTGTCCATAAGGGCCTCAGAGGTCGAGGGCGTACGCCTTAATCTTATCGAATAGCATCCGCACTGCATAGCCACAAAGGCCTCCGCAAGCCCAACCAAGGGGATCATGGTGTCTCGCGCGGTGCATCTGTACCACCGGGCATGCTCATCTCCGATTTGGAATGCGGGCTATGGAACGGTCGCAGGCGAATGAACAGCATTCCGCCGAGCGGCGTCCGCGAGCCATATGAAGCCTCCAGAGCGGAGGGGACACGATTGACGGTTGCTTGAACGCCAAGTCCGAGCGTATTCCAGCGAGTGCGCGCGAGCTCCCGGACGTAGCCGAGGGAGAGGCTCGCAACGCGGAGTGTGCTCTCGGGGGCGAAACCGCCCGGACCTACGGGGAGCACAAGGTCCTCGGCAGTCTTGTCCACCACCTCGAACCGTCCGAACAGGGTGTTGTGATGATCGAAAACCGCTTCGCTCTCGACGAGTACCGAGTGTGTGAAGGCTCCGGAATGGCGGTTGCCACCCCAAACGAGAGTGGCTGCCCACTGTCCGTCCATTCCGATCTGCCGACCGTACTGCAGGGAAGCCGTCACTCGATGCAGCGATTCCGCCGGCCGCAGAGCATCGGGATTCCTGAGAAATCCGTAACCCGCGGCCAGGCTCCATCCGGCGCTCGGATTGATGGTGAGTCTTCCGGAGTACGAATTCAGGCGTAAGCGGTCGAAGCCCCAGCGTTCCTCATCGGGCTCTCGGCCGTTGAACGCCGACCCTTCAATCTTCCAACTCGGGCCGAAAATGCCGGCGCTGACCACTCCGAAGGAAATGTGGGTCGCGTCTTGCCAGTGATGGGACAGCGGCGCGAACGGATTGTCCATCGCGGACGGGCGGTGCATGAACGCCACCGGCCCGAGCGCGGGTTCACCGGAGGGCGCGGCGTACAACGCCAGCCCAAGCTTCGAGGAGACCGCGCGCTCATACATCACCGCCAACTCCATCCAGAAATCGTGTGGGTGCTGGCGATCATGCAGTGGTTGCCCGCGATAACTCTCGCCGCTCTGCAGTAGTAAGGGATAGCCCCGGTTTGATACCGTCGCGGCGTCGAAGCTGAGCATCGTTCTCACTTGGAATCGCCCACCCGCCAAGTCCCGGCTGGCCATCAGCATCCCCCAATTGAGCGAGCCAAACTGTTCGTCTCCGCGCGAGCCCCCTTGTGCGTCGTATTGCACGAACCCGAATCCATGGACCATCAAAAACCACGAGCCGGCCATCCCCTCCCGCGAGGGCAGGGGCGTAGCATCAGGAATCCACGTCGTCCCCGACCCCATCCGCTTCATCGGAATGCCCAGCGGCGTCACCATCTGCTGAGCTTGAATCGCCGTTGGAATCACTGCCGCAGCGAGCAACGCGAGAAACCGCATATGGCCTCGAATGCCGGAGTCAGGCTCGAGCGGCAGCATCCCGTCGAGCCGAGTATGGGAACGCGACTGTTAGCGGGTGCTAAACTCTGGGGGGCGGTGTATCGGGGCCGAACGCGCGTGACGCCACTGCGGGCATGGCTGCCAGACGAAGCTGGAGGCCGAAGCCTGGCCTCCTCAATGCGAGCTGTGGACTACTAGCCGCAATCGATACGGAACAGGACGGAAGCGCTTCACAGCACACGGGGATCGCTGGAGCGCCGTGGTGCCGATCACCAGGGATGGAGTGGTGCGCGCCGCCACGATGCTCATGGCCTGCGGGCCGGGTGCTATCGTGGCGACCCACGCAGCGCGACGCTTGCGCGGCAAATCCGAGATTCAGAACGAGCGCCGCGAGAAAGGCGCCGGCGAGTCGGCGTGGGTTCATAGGTCGAGGGCGTACGCCTTAATCTTATTGATCAGCGTCGCGCGCGAAATACCCAGCTCCTGGGCCGCCCGCGTACGGTTCCCGGCGTGGAAGCGCAGCGTGCGCTCGATGTGCACCCGCTCGACGTCCGACAGGCTCTGCACTACGTGGCGGCGCTCCGCCGCCGCGCCCCCCTTGCGCAGGTCCGCCGGCAGGTGCTCCAGGCCGATCTGCGCCTGGCCCCGGGCGAGGATCATCGCCCGCTCGAGCACGTTGCGCATCTCCCGCACGTTGCCCGGCCACGGCGCCGACAGCAGGCGCTCGAGCACCTCGGTGGCGCAGTCGGCCGGGCACCCCGGGAGCGCCGGCTTCAGGTCGCTCAGGAGGCGGGTGACCAGCGCCAGCCGATCCTCGCGCGCGCGCTCGCGCACCGCCGGCAGGTGCAGCGGCATCACGCTGAGCCGGTAGAAGAGATCTTCGCGGAACCGGCCGGTGTCCACGTCGCCCGTCAGATCGTGGTTCGTGGCGGCGACGGTGCGCACGTCCACCGTGATCTCCCGTGTCCCCCCCAGCCGCCGGAACGTCTTAGTCTCGAGGACTTTGAGCAGCTTGGGCTGCAGCTCGGCGGCGAGGTCCCCGATCTCGTCGAGGAAGATCGTCCCGCCGTCGGCGATCTCGAACAGTCCCTGCTTGCGCTCCTTGGCATCGGTGAAGGCGCCCTTTTCATGCCCGAACAGCTCCGACTCGAGAAACGTCGCCGACAGTCCCGCGCAATTCACCTCGACGAACGGGCCCGCGGCGCGCGGGCTCAGCGAGTGCACGATGCGCGCGACCCAGCCCTTCCCCGTCCCGCTCTCCCCGGTGAGCAGGACGGTGGTGCGGTCGCTCGCGGCGAGCAGCTGCACCTGCCGCTCCAGCTCCTGCATCCCCGGTGAGACGCCGAGCGTCTCGACCCGCTCCCCCAGGTGCTCGCGCGCCCGCAGCAGCGCGTTCTGGCGCCTGAGCCGCACTTTCTCGGCGACCCGCGCGGCCGCCGCCGCCAGGTGCGTCATGTCCACCGGCTTGGTGAGGAAGTTCTCGGCGCCGAGCTGCATCGCCTTGACCGCGGTCTCGATGTCGCCGTTTCCCGTGAGCAGGATCACCGCCGCCCCCTGCCCCTTGAGCCGCTCCAGCACGTCGAGGCCGTGCGCGTCGGGGAGGTGGAGATCGAGGATCACCACGTCCGGCCGCACCCGCTCGTACGCCTGCATCCCCTCCTCGGCCGTCACGGCCCGCGTCACCTCGGCGCCGGTCCGCTCCAGGTACGCCCCGACCGCGCGCACCACATCCGGCTCGTCGTCGATGAGCAGGACGGTGTCAGCCACGGGCCGCAACTCCCCCCAGCACTTTGGCCGGGTCCGCGAGCACCCGCAACGCCCCCGGCAGCAGCCGCACCTCGAACGGAGTTGTCCCCACGACCTCGCCGTCCAGCTGCACCCCCAGCGGCGGCCCCCCGATCACCTCGATGCGGAAGGTCCGCCCGCGCGCGAACCGCACACGGCCCGCCCCATTCTTCGAGCCGCGCAGCAGCTCCAGGAACGCCGCCGCGCTCTCCACGACGCCGTCGGCCCGCAAGGTCACCAGATCGAACAAGCCGTCGTCGAGCCGGATGCCTTCGGTCAGCTTGAAGTAGGGCGGGAACAGCTCGCCGCAGTTCGCGACGAGGGCCATCGCGGCGCGCACCTCGTGCGCCGTCCCGTCCACGGTCACGCGCAAGTCGGCGCTGCGCACCTCGGGGAGGGCGCCCAGGGCGCGGACCATGTACGCCGCGGTCAGCCAGCGGCGCTTGAGCGGCGCCGTCGTGAGCCGCATGACCTCGGCGTCGAAGCCGGCGCCCGCGCACACGGCGAAGTAGTGTTGCCCGTCGGCCCGCTCCACCACTCCGACGTCGATCGCCACCGTTGCACCGGCGAGGATGGTCCGGGCGGCGGCGACCGGTCGCCGCGGCAGCCGTAGGTTGCGCGCGAGGATGTTCCCCGTCCCGCCGGGCACCAGGCCCAGCGCGATCTCGCTGCCGACGAGACCCGCCGCGGCCTGCATCGCCGTGCCGTCTCCGCCGTAGCACACGACGATGTCCACGCCCGCGGCGCGCGCCTCGGTCGCGAACCGCCGCACGTCGCCCGCCTCCGCCGTGGCGCGGACCTCCACGTCCCAGCCGCCGGCGCGCAGCGTGTCGCGGATGCCGATGACGGCCCGCGCCGCGTGGCGCGCGGCGGCGGGGTTCGTGATCAGGACGGCGCGCGTCACGTCAGTACCGCTTCTCCCAGAAGAGATCGAAGCCGAACTGGCGCAGCGGACTCCCCTGCGTCTGCGCCCCCAGCCCCCCGATCGTGGTGCCGCAGCTGCTGACGGGCTCGAAGCTCGCCTCGGTCCGCCACTCGGGGCTGATGCGGAACTGCAAGCTCGCCCCCAGCCGGTTCGCGACGTCCACCTGTCCCCCCTGCTGGCAGAAGCCGGCGTTCAGGACGATGAACGTCTTGCGACCCAGCTGCCACCCGGCGGCGAGCTGGGCGCCGGAGAACGGTTGCGAAGGATCCACGGGGCGGAACTCGAAATAGTCGAGCGGCACCCCCAGGTCCGAGATGAAGGTGCGCTCGATCTCGCCGGAGACGCTGGCGGAGATGAGGCCGAGCGCGTTGCGCACCATCGCCGCCCGATCGGTCGCGCCGCCCTGCCCGGCGCCCCGCTCGGTATTGGGCGCACCGAACAGCAGGTACGAGATGACCTCGGTCTGCGAGAGCTGCCGCTTCTCCGCCGACAGCGTGAGTTTGGGCTGCAGCAGGGAGCCGCCGATGTGCGCGACGACGGTGACGTCTTCCGGCGTGGCGTGCACCACATGCTTCGCCTCAATGTCGAGCCCGGCGTCGAGGTCGGGGGTGCCGAAGTAGCGCACGGTTCCCGAGCTCACCACGAACTCCCGGTTCAGCGGCCCCACGATCAGCCGGTACGTCCCGCGCGGTGCCTGCAGCGCTCCGTTCACGAGGTAATTGCGCTGGGTCTTGTTCAGCGTGACCGTCCCCGTGAGCTGGATGTTTGCTTCCGTGGACCGCAGCCACACGTCGCTGCCCATCGCCAGCTGCAGCCCGTCGATGCTGAGGTTGTCGAGGAATACGCTCTGGAACGCGGGCCCCAAGCGCTCGCGACGGATCGTCTCGGTGATCGTCGTATCGATCAGCGACGCGATCCACGGGTCCGGCTGGTCGAGATTCACGACCCGCTTGTTGACCAGGTCGGCGAAGTACAGGACGCCGTCGGTGACCGTGCCTTGCCCGCGCAGCGTCGCGCCGACGACGGGCCCGGTGAGCGTCAGATCGCCGCTGGCCGTGAGGCTCAGGTAGCCGCGGATTTCCAGCGCCTTGAACTCCTGGGCCGAAATCGCGAGCGCGAGCCGCGGGTGGGTGAGACGCTCGAGCACCACCGCGCCGGTCACCACCGCCCGGCCCTTGCCGCCCGCGAGCGCCAGCGAGTCCACGGCGATGGTGTCGCCCGAGAGGCGCAGGCGCCCGTGCACCTGCTCGTAGCGCACGCCGAGCGCCGGGATCGTCGCCGCCGCGGAGTCGATCGTGAGCCCGCCGCGCAGCTGCGGATTGTCCCACGTGCCGCCGATCCCTAAGTCGGCCGTGAACGCGCCGCGCACCTGCGTCAGCAGCGGCGTCACCGCTTCGAGCAGCGACAGGTCCACGCTGTCGGCGGCCGCGCGCACCGCGAGGGTGTCGGGGAGCTGGCGCTGCGCGACGGGCTGGAGCGCCAGGTCGAGCGGCAGGTGCGCCGTCACTGTGAGCACCTGCTTCCCGGTGCGCCACAAGTGCAGCTCGCCGTCGAGCCGGCGCCCCCGGTACTCGAGCGAGCCGTCGAGGAACGGAGCGTGGAATTCGCCGAACGTGCCCTCGTGCAGGACGAACGAACCGGTGTACGTCGGTTCCGCCCGGCTGCCCGAGAGCCCCAGGGTCGCGGTGAGCGTGCCGCCCACGCCGAGGGTGTCCCTCTGGAACAGCGCGTACAGGGCGGCGACCGGAAACTCCTCGAGCTGGAGGTTGGCCGCGGCGCTGCCGCGGGCCGGGAGGTCCCCCCGCAGCACGAGCCGCCCCGGGCCCGCGCCGTTCTTGAGCGCGCCCGCGCCGACGCTGATCACGCTGTCGCCAAGGTGCAGTTCGGTGGGCCGCTCGAGGAACCATACGCCGCCCGGGAGCAGCACGGCGAGCGAGTCGATCCCGACGGCCAGGCCCGCCGAGTCCCGGGCCAGCCGCCCGCCGGCCAGGAAGGCCCCGAGTTCGCCGACGCGCGAGCGGGCGAACCACGTGAGCGAATCGCGGGAGCCGCGCGCGACCGCGGCCGCGGCGCCGAAGCCCAGACGCCCGAGCGCGATGGAATCCGCCGCGGCGTCGAGCACGAAGACCGGCACGGGGCCCGGCTCGAACATCGCGTGCGCCCGCGCCGCCGGCACGCGCCAGTCGCCGAGCTGGAAGCGCTCGAGGCTGCCCCGCCCCTCGATCGCGAGCGAGTCGAGGGCGCCGGTGAGCGTGAGCGACACACGCGCCGTCCCGCCGAGCGCCCCCTTCGCCCGGCTGTCACCGCCGTTCCGGCCGCCCCCGGCGATCCATGTGACCAGGGAATCGAGGCTGTTCAAGCTGTCGGCGTCGAAGTCGAGCGTGAGCGAGCCCCCGGCGGGGCGACGCCACCCCAGGGATCCGGCGCCGGTCGTGAGGAGGCCGGGCTGGAACACGGCCAGCGAGTCCACGTGCACGCGGCGGTCCGCGAAGCGCAGCCGCGCGGCGCCGGAATCGAGCGCCGCGCCGCCGAAGAACGACGGGCCGAGCCGCGCCTCGATCGCGCCCCCCGGCGGCTCGCCGCTGTCCGCGGCCACACCGCCCGACACCGCGAGACTCAACCGTGTGGGCGGCGCGTGCCCGCCCCGGACCCAGCGGGAGAGGTCGACGTCCGCGAGCCGCAGGGCGATCTCCCGCGCCCCGAGCCGCGACGCGCCGAGGCCGAGCTCCGCGTCGCCTTGCACGCGGCCGCCGCGCTCGGTCCCCACGTCGACATGCGCCCGAAGAGCGGTGAGCGGACCCGCCAACCGGATTGTCCCGCCCACGGCTCCCGTCAGCGGCAGACCTGGGAAGCTCGGCCGCAAGCCGTCGAACGACAACGAATCCGCGGTCACGTCGGCGAAGACGCCCAGCGTTGCGCCGCGCAGGTCGAGCCGCACGGTGCCGCGGACGGAGCTTGCGGGGGCCTCGCCGTCGCGGTGGCGCAGCGTGCCGCTGAACTGGGCGTCGCGATACGGTCCGGTGAGGGTCCCCGCCGCGTCGAGCACGCCGTTCAACGTCACCGCCGGGGCGAGACGGTGCACCGTCCGCAGGTCCACGGTCGCCGCTTCGACCCCGAATCCCCGGAACGCCAAGCCACCGGACAACAGGTCCACGTCGCCGTGGCCACGCAGCCGCGTCTCGGGCCACCCGGCCACGAGCGAATCGCGGAAGCTCCAGTCCACCTCGAGCGCCAGCCGGCTGAAGGCGCCTTCGGCCCGGGTGTGGCCCGTGAGCCGGCCGTAGAACGGCAGGCTGTCGAGAAACGCATGCGCCAGTCCCAGATCCAGATCGCTCGCTTCCACATCGGTCTGGCGCAGCGCCACGAGGCCCGAATCCGCGGCGCTCAGGGCGGTGAGCCGCCCCGTCAGCCGGCCGCCGCGGTAGCCGAGATCGAGCGGATCGATATGGACTTCCAGCAGGCGCCCGCCGTGCGAGCGGATCTCCACCTTGCCCTTCAAGACGGCGCCGACGGGGAAGCGGCGGCTCACGAACTTGAGGTCGGTGAGCGTCGCCGAGTCCGCCTTGGCGGCGAGGTCGTACAGCACGGTGTCCCGGGGCCAGCGCAGCCGGCCGGTGAGGCTGTAGCGCGACCCCGGCATACCCACCCGCCTCAGGTCGGCCTCGAGCGAATCGCCGGCGATGCGGATGCGACCCTGGAGGTCGGTGACGCGCAGTCCCGGGTCGCTGGAGAGGACGGCGAGGGCGCCGATGTCGGCCTCGATCCCCCGCTCCCGCGGTGAGGAGAGGCGCAAGGCCGCGATCCGAGCCGTGAGGTGCTCGAAGCGCCGCACGCGGCGCCGCCCGTCGCGGCCCGCGTCCTCGATTTCGTGGGCCGAGTCGTCCGGGCTGGGACGGTCCTGGAGCCGCACCGCGACTGTGCCGTCCTCGATCCTCAGGTTGCGCAGCAGCACCAGGGCCGGAGGCCGCCCCGATGGCGGCCCGCCGAGCCTCAGCAGCTCCGCAAGGTTCAACTTGCCGTTCTTGTGCTGGACCAGGTCGATGTACGGGTGATCGAGCGTGACCCCGCTCAGCACGATGCGGCCCGCGACAAAGTCGAGGGGGTTGTAGTCGAGCTCGGCGTGCGGCAGCCGGGCCACGAGCGTCGAGTCGGGGTCGTAGATCACCACGTCGTTCAATACGACGCCGGTGAGCAGCGAGCCCCCGATGTCGCCCACCTCGACGCGTCCGGCCACGACGCGGTGGAACGCCCCGCGTGCCGCGGCGGCGAGCAGGGCCCGCCCCGCATCCGTGCCCACCAGCGCGGAGAGGCCGCCGAGCGTGCAGGCGACGAGCCCGACGAGCGACCACAGCGCGGTGCCCAGCGAGCGGCGCACCATCAGAACGCCTGACCCACCGCGAACTGGAAGACGATCCGCCGCCAAAAGGTGCCCGGCCGCGGCGGCCGGTACGACGAGCGAACCTGCGTGAGCCGGCGCGCGCTATCCTGGAATAGCAGCGGCCCCGGTTCAGGGGCGTAGTTCCTGTAAGCCGCGTCCAGCCGTACCGGGCCGAGCGGCGTCGTAAACCTCAGCCCGACCCCCGGCGTCACGCGCACGCTCTTCAACGTCACGACCTCCTGCCCACGCTCCCACACTTGTCCGGCGTCCACGAATACTCCTACCCGCATGCGCTGCGGGAACAGCGGCGTGGCGAACCGGAGCTCGGCGTTGAGAACAAACACCGTGTTGCCGCCCGTTGGTGCGGTGGTGGTGAGGCTGTCGTACAGCGTATCCCCGGACGGCGTCGTGTGGCGCGCCAAAGTATCCGTCGTCACATAAACCTGGGGCCCCAGTCCGTTACGGACGTACCCCCGCACCGAGTTCGGTCCCCCCGCGTAGAAGCGCTGGTCGGGGGGGACGAGCCGGACGCTCTGGCCGGAGAGCGTGATGTTCTGCGGCAGGATCGTCCCGCCGCGCACCCGCCAGGCGAACGCGCCGCGCCGCCCCACCCGATAGTACTTGGAGACCTCCAGCTCCCCCCGGTTGAACTCGTAAAACGGGTCCGACCCGACGACCCGCGAGGTGTGGGTGACGCTCAGGGTCACCAGGCTCCCGTCCGTCGGATCGAGGATCGAGTTCACGCGATCGCGCACGGCCGTCGCCGTCACCGCCGCGAAGCGTCGCCGGGCCGAGAGGATCGCCTGATCGCTATCGGCGCAAACCCGGAATAGGCTGCAGAACACCGCAGGATCAGCGGCCGTGCGGCCCTCCGAGAACCCGTAGGCCAGCGTGACGGGGACGTTACGGCGCGCGTTGAGGGTCAGCGCGACGTTCGCGCCGATGGCAACGCGCGTGTACGCCTGAAATTCCGACCGCCGCTCGGCGAACAGTCCCACGCTGGCGGCGTGGCGCGGCGACAGAAACGCCGGCTGGGTCAGCGTCACGCCGGCGCTGTAGTTCAGGGTGTCCGACGTCCGGTCGGGCTTCAAGGACTCGCACACGTTGTTGTCGAAGCCGGCGTTGGCCGGGTAGCCGACGCCGATCTTGGATAGGCGCCCCGACACGTCGAGCGCCCGCGCGCCGCCGAGAAAGTTGCGCCCCACCCAGCCGGTCTGAAACCGGAAACAGTCCACTGTCCCGTAGCCCGCCCCGAAGCGGATCCCGTGCCGCGGCCCTTCCACCACCCGCACCAGGAGGCGGACGAGACTGTCCGACGGCCCGCGCGGCGCCGAATCCACCAGCGTCACGCTCGCGGAGCGGAACACCCCCAATCCGTAGAGGTCGCGCTGGCTCTGGTAGATCTGGTCCTGGCGGTAGGGATCGCCGGGCCGGATCGACAGCACGCGCAGCACCGTTGCGGTGTCGATGTGGTCCAGACCTTGCACCTGCACGTCGCCGAAGCGGACGTGCGGCCCGGGGTCCACGTCGAACGCAACCTGCGCGGTGTGCGCCACGGCGTCCGAGTCGAAATTCCGCAGCACCTGCACGTAGGGGAACCCGCGGTTGCGCAGTCGGCTGGCGATCGTGTCGGCAGACGCCTGGAACAGGTAGCGGTCGAAGGGGTCGCCGACCTGGAGCGGCAGCTCGCGCCGCAACTTCCGCACGTCGTACGTCACGGAGTCGAGCCCCCGGATGTCGATGCGCGTGACGCGCACCGGCTCGCCTTCGGTGATGCGGAAGGTGACCCACACGTCTCTCGCCGCGCGACGCACGACCGTGTCCACCACGACGTCCATGTAGCCGCTCTGCCGGTACAGCAGCACCAGCCGCACGACGTCACGCCGGAACTCGAGCTCGTTGAAGTAGCGCTTCTCGCCCAGCCCGAGCCAGCGCAGCCACCATTGGCGGGCGAAGTAGCCGGACTTGGGGGTCGCGATCGCGGTTTCCAGCGTGAGATTGTCCAACGCGTGATTGCCTTTGAAGGAAAGCCCGCGCACCACCCGCGGCTCCTGCTGCGCGGCGAGCGGCGCCGCCGCCACCACGGCGACGAGCAGGGGTAACCATAAGGCCCGCAATTGACTTTGGTCCCGTCGTCCCCGTATGTTGGGCGCCCCGCACCCGACTGTCAACCTTTTCGACACCGAGATCGATGCGCCCCTTGGCCCTCCCGCTTTGTCTCGCGCTCACCGCCCTCGTCGCCTGCGGGCGCGACCGCGCGGGCGCCACGGGGGGCGGACTCGCCTATTACGAGTCGTACGATCCGCGCTCGCTCGACCCCGCGCTGTCGACCGACGTCCCGACGGGCGAAATGGTGACGTGCCTGTTCGACGGGCTCACGCAGTTCGACGCCGACGGCCGCCTGCTGCCGGGCCTCGCCGACCGCTGGACCGTCGAGCGCCGCGGCCTCCGCTATGTCTTCCACCTGCGAGCGGGCGTCAAGTTCCACGACGGCCGACCGGTTACGCCGGCCGACGTGCGCGCCAGCTTCCTCCGGGTGCTCGACCCGGCGACGACCGGCGGGCGCGCCTGGCCGCTGCTCCCGATCGCGGGCGCCCAGGATTACGCCTCCCGGAGAGCCAGCGACGTGCGGGGCATCCAGCCGCTCGGCGACACGGCCGTCGCCATCGAGTTGACCGAGCCGCTGGCGGTATTCCCCAAGTTCCTGGCGATGGCGGTGGCGGCGATCGTGCCGGCGCCCGCCGCCCCCGATTTCGGGCAGAACCCGGTGGGCAGCGGGCCGTGGAAGTTCGTGCGCTGGCAGCACGACGACTTCCTGGTTTTCGCGAGGAACGCCGCGTACTGGGGCGGCGCGCCCCAGGCGGACACGTTCGTCGTGCGCATCATCCCCGAGCCGTTGACGCAGACCGCCGAGTTCGACGCCGGACGGTTGAGCGTGGTGGAGGTGCCGTTCGGGGAGACGGCGCGCTGGGAGCGCGAGCACCCGGATCTGCTGGTGCGCAAGCCCGGCCTGCGCGCCGTGTACGTGGCGATGAACGTGCGACGCGGGGCCCTGCAGGACGTGCGCGTGCGGCAGGCGATCAATTACGCGGTGAACGTGCCGGAGATCCTGAGAACGGTGTGGAGCGGCCGCGGCGTCATCGCCCGCGGGGCGATTCCCCCCGCATTGCCGGGCGGGGACACGACGCGCCGCGGCTATGGCTACGATCCCGCGCGCGCCCGGCAGCTGCTCAGCGAGGCCGGATACCCGAAGGGGGTGGACCTGGAGCTGTGGCGCACCGCCACGAACGTGAGCCTGGCGCGCGTCGCTCAGGCGGTGCAGGCCGACCTCGAGAAGGTCGGCATCCGCGTCACGATCGTGGACCGGGAGGCGGCGAGCATGCGCGAGGCAGCCCGGTCGGGGAAGGCGGACCTAGCGCTGCTCGACTGGTGGGCCGATTACCCGGACGCCGAGAACTTCCTCTATCCTCTATTCTTCAGCGGCAACTCCGGCACCGGCGGCAACTATTCCTTTTATCACGATCCCGAGACGGACTCCCTGCTCGTGCGCGCGCGCCGCACTCTGGACGACCCGGCCCGCGTCGCGCTGTACCGCCGCATCGACGAGCGCGTCTACCGCGCGGCGCCGTGGCTGTACCTGTGGTTCCCCGTGGAGCTGTGGGCCCACCGGCCCGACGTGCGGGGCTGGGACTTGGCCCTGATCTTCACCGGGCAGCGCTGGACCGGCGTGCGCCGGACGCCGTGAGGGGCACGGCTCCCCGTGCTGCGGATGCTGGGACGCCGGCTGGCGCTGACGGTGCCCACGCTGTTCGGCGTGCTGGTGGTGACGTTCCTCCTCCTCAACGTGATTCCGGGAGACCCCGTCTTGGAAATGGTGGGCGAGCGCGCCGACTCGGCGACTATCGCCCGCTTGCGGGCGGAGCTGCGGCTCGACGATCCGCTCCCGGTGCAGTTCGGCCACTACCTCTGGGGCGTCGTCCGCGGGGACCTGGGGCGCTCCTACATCACGCGGCGGCCCATCGCCCGGGACCTGGCCGAGCGCTTCCCCAAGACCGCCCAGCTGGCGCTCGCCGCGATGGTGTTCGCCGCGCTCAGCGGCATCACCCTGGGCGTCCTCGCGGCGGCGCGGCCGGGAGGCGTGGTCGACCGGGTCGCGATGCTGCTCTCCTACCTCGGCGTATCGTTCCCCGTGTACTGGGTGGGGATGCTCCTCATCCTGCTCTTCGCGGTGGCGCTGCGCTGGCTGCCGGCCTCGGGATCAGGAGGGCTGGCGTACCTCATCCTTCCCGCCCTCACCCTGGGGATGCGATCGGTCGCCTTTCTGGCGCGGATGACGCGCGGCGCGATGCTGGACGTGCTGTCGAGCGACTTCATCCGCACCGCGCGAGCCAAGGGGCTGTCGGAGCTGGCGGTGGTCGGCCGCCACGCGTTCCGGAACGCCCTGATCCCGGTGATCACCGTGCTGGGGCTCGACGTGGGGAACTACCTCACGGGCAGCTTGCTGACGGAGACGATTTTCGCCTGGCCGGGGGTGGGCCGCTACGTGCTCGCGGCGATCGAGCGGCGCGACCTCCCGGCGATCCAGGGCAGTATCCTCTTCATGTCGGTCGTATTCGTGTTGGTCAACCTGCTGACGGACCTGGTCTATGCGAAAGCTGATCCTCGCATCGCTTACCATTAGCTCGGCGCTGGGCGCACAGACGCCTGCCGCCGCCCCCGCCCCCCGCACGCGCCCGCTGCGCGGCTCGCTCGCCCAGCGCCTCACGACGCTGCTCGACCAGCCGCCGTTCGACCGGGCCAGCTGGGGCGTCTTCGTCCAGGACGACGGTGGGCGCGTCCTCTACCAGCGCAACGCCGACCGCTTCGCCGTGCCGGCGAGCAACACCAAGCTGGTCGTGACCGCCACCGCCGCCGTGCTGCTGCCGCCCGGCTACCGCGTGCGCTCCAGTCTGTACGTGAGCGGCCGCGTGCAGGCCGGCGTGCTCGACGGAGACCTCGTGCTGTACGGGCGCGGCGATCCAACGTGGTCGCAGCGGTGCTTCGGCGTCGACACGCTCGCGGCGGGCGCGTGCGACTCCACGTTCACCGTCGTCGACCGGCTCGCCGATTCGATCGCGGCGCGCGGCATCCGCCGCATCACCGGGAAGGTGGTGGGGGACGGGTCGTACTTCGAGCCGACGCTCGTGCACCCGGCGTGGAATGCCTGGGACCTGAACTGGTGGTACGCCGCCCCGGTCTCCGGGCTCGGGTTTCACGACAACAGCGTGGACTTCCACATCGCGCCGGGGGCCGCCGTCGATGCCCCCCCGGCGATCACCTGGTCGCCCGACCTCAGCATGTTCACCTTCGAGAACCGCGCCCGCACCGTGTCCGCGGACTCCGGCACGACGATCGGGGACAATTTCTTCCGGGCGCCGGGGACGATGGACGTGTGGGCCGAGGGGACCGTGGCGCTGTCGCGGCCGGCGTGGATCGAGAGCTTCGCGCTCCCGGGCCCGAGCCGCTACGCGGCGCGGGCGCTGGAAGCCGCCCTGCAGCGCCGGGGCATCGCGGTGCAGGGCGGGACCGCGAGCACGACCGACTCGCTCACCTACGCCGCCGCCCGCGCGCAGCCGCCCCTCGCCGAGTACCTGGGCCGCCCGCTCGACGACATCATCTTCCCCATCCTCAACACCAGCCAGAACTGGTTCGCGGAGATGCTGCTCAAGATCCTGGGGCGGGAGTTCCGGGGCGAGGGATCGTGGAACGCCGGCCTCGACGTCGAGCGGCGGTTCCTGAGCGATTCGGTGGGCATCGACTCGACGGCGTTCGCGCTCGAGGATGGCTCCGGGCTCGCGGCCGGCAACCTCATCACCCCGCGCGCGTTCGTGCGGCTGCTCGCCTACATGCGGCACCACCCCAAAGCGGCGCCATTCCTCGCGGCGCTGCCCAAGTCCGGGCAGCCCGGCTCCCTGCAGCGCCGCTTCGTCGGCACGCCGTTCGAAGGCCGGGTGACCGCCAAGACCGGGAGCATCGACCGCGTGAACTCGCTGTCTGGCTTCCTCGATCGACCGAACGGCCGCACCTACGTGTTCAGCGTCGTGGCCAACGCGCACGCCGTCCGGTACCGGGACATGCTGGCGCAGATTGATTCAGTAGTCGTGGAGATCGGAAAGACGAAGTAGCCCGTCAGCCGCCCGGCTCTTCGGTTTGGCCGAAGATCGCCATGTTCGAGCTGTGGCCCGGCTCGACCTTGGCGCTGGGGTTGATGAAGTGCACGGCGTGGTTCACCGCCACGCACGCCTCCGCGGCGCCGGTGGCGATGAGCTTGAGCTTCCCCGGATAGGTCGTGATGTCCCCCGCGGCGAAGATGCCGGGGATACTGGTCTCCATCAGCTGCGAGACCTTGATGTCGTGCTTCTCGAGCTCGAGCCCCCACTGCGCGATGGCGCCGAGCGAGGAGATGAAGCCCAGCTGTGGCAGCACGGCATCCATCGCGAGCGTGTCCTCTTCCTTAGTCTTGTTGTTGAGAATCGTCACCCGCTCGATACGCGTCTCCCCGTGAATCCCTTTCAGCTCCCAGAACGTCCGCAGCTCCATCTGGCCCGCCGCGCACAGCTCCCGCACCTGGGCGACGGTCGCGGGGTGGGCCCGGAAGCCGTCGCGGCGGTGGATCATCACGATCCGCGACGCGACGCCGTGGAGGTTCACCGCCCAGTCGAACGCCGAGTCGCCGCCGCCCACGATGAGCACGCGCTTGCCGGCGAACTCCTGGGTCTTGAGGACCCGGTCGTACAGCCCGTGGCCGTACCAGCGATCCACGTCCTTGAGCGGCAACTTACGCGGCGTGAACGCCCCGATGCCGCCCGCGATCAGCACCGTGCGCGACGGATAGGCGTCCCGGTCCGTGACGACCACGAACAGGGGCTTGCCGTTCTCCTGCTCGCGCTTCAGGCCCGTGACCGTCTCACCGAGGTGAACCCCCGGCTTCCACTGCAGCGCCTGCTCCGCCATGCCTCTCACCAGGTCCTTGGCGAGCACCTTCGGGAAGCCGGCGACGTCGAAGATGTACTTCTCGGGATAGAGCGCGGTGAGCTGCCCGCCCGGCTGATCGAGGGTGTCGATGAGGCGGAACGAGGCGCCGCGCATCCCCGCGTAAAACCCCGCGAACAGGCCCGTCGGGCCGGCGCCGACGATGGTGATATCTTTGACGTCCTGCATGGGGGCGAATCTGACAGAGGGCGGTAGAAGACGGTAGAGGGGTAAAGGGCGGTACGAGGGCGGTCCGGGGAGGACGGTGAAGTGACGAGGATCTACACGAAGCAGGGCGACGCCGGCGAGACCGGCCTGTTCGGCGGCGAGCGCGTCCCCAAAGACGACGCCCGGGTCGAGGCCTACGGCCAAGTGGACGAGCTGAACGCCGCGCTCGGCGTCGCGATCGTCCAGGTGCCGGAGGGGTTCGAACGCGCGCTGTTCGAGACCATTCAACGGGACCTGTTCACGATCGGCGCCGAGCTCGCTTCGCCGGATCCGGCGAAAGTGGACAAAGCCCTCCCCGGCCCTCGCGTCGGCGAGCCGCAAGTGGCTGCCCTCGAGAAGTCGATCGACACGCATGAAGCGCAGCTGCCGCCGCTCAAGAGCTTCATCCTCCCCGGCGGCACGGCGAAGGCCGCCGCCCTGCACCTGGCCCGGACGGTGTGTCGGCGTGCCGAGCGGGCGGTGGTCGCCCTGGCGCGGGGAGCCGCAGTCTCGCCCGCGATCCTCAAGTACCTGAACCGCCTGTCCGACCTGCTGTTCGTGTTGGCGCGAGCCGCGAACGCCCAGGCCAGCCGCCCCGACACCAAGTGGTAAAGGTCCGGGTCTCCTTCGCCCCGCCGCCCGACGCCTCGTACGACATCCTGATCGGTCGCGGCCTGCTCGGCGAGCTGCCCGCCCTGCTCTCCCGGGCGTGTGCTGCAGCGCGGTATGCCGTGATCGCCGACTCGCACGTCGCGGAGCTGTACGGGAAAAACCTCGTTGCCGGTCTCCACGACGGGCGGTTGCCGGCCGACTTGTTCACATTCCCGGCCGGCGAATGGAACAAGTCTCGCGACACGTGGGCGGGGCTCACCGACCGGCTCCTGACGGCCGGCGTGGGGCGCGACGCCGCGATCGTCGCGCTGGGCGGGGGCGTGGCGGGGGACGTCGCCGGCTTCGTCGCCGCGACCTACCTGCGCGGCGTGCCCTACGTGCAGCTGCCCACCACGCTGCTGGCGATGATCGACTCCTCGATCGGCGGCAAGACCGGCGTGGACCTCCCGGCCGGCAAGAACCTGGTCGGCGCCTTTCATCAACCGCGGCTGGTGGTCGCCGACCTCGACGTCCTCGCCACGCTCCCCGCCGTGCACCTCGCGGCCGGGATGGCCGAGGCGCTGAAGCACGGCGTGATCGCGGACGCCGCCTACTTCGGATTCCTCGAGGCGGAACATCGCGCCGCGCTGGCGAGGGACGGAACGGTGCTGGACCGGGTCGTGGCGCGCTCGGTCGAGATCAAGGCGGGCGTGGTGGCTCGCGACGAGCGGGAAGCGGGGCTGCGCGCGGTGCTCAACTTCGGTCACACGGTCGCGCATGCGATCGAAACGGTGGCGAAATACGAAGTCCCGCACGGCGAGGCGGTCGCGATCGGGATGGCGCACGAGGCGCGACTCGCCGAGAGGCTGGGCATCGCGGCGGCGGGCACCGCCGACCGAGTGCGGCTGGCACTGGAGCACTACCAGCTGCCGCTGGACCTCCCGGACACCGCCCCGATCGACGATCTCATCGCCGCGATGCATCGGGACAAGAAGGCGCGCGGCGGCGAGGTGCGCTTCGCCCTACCACGGCGGGTCGGGGAGATGCACGCCGACGCCGGCGGCGGCTGGACCACCCCGGTTCCCGAGCAGGCGGTGCGTGGCGTGCTCACCGGCGGCTAGTCACATATCCCTCCACACGGTGCACACCCCGTCCACCTGTCCACAGGGGCGTGGTTTCCACAGCGTGTGTGGATAGTGGACAAACGCTGGAATTATCAGCTTTCAAAGAATTTGTGATGTGGACAACTGCGGAGATTTGCACCATTATACGGGGAGTCCTATATTGGGGCCGCGTTTCCAGCCTTCTCTTCTCCACGCCTGCGGGAGCCCTAGCGCATGGCCCGAGCCACGTCCGGTAAGGCGAAAGCGTTCTTTCGCGCTACACCGTCCGGAGCCTTTGACCAGTACCTGCAGGACATCCAAAAACTTCCGCTGATCCGCGACCCTGCCGAAGAGCGCCGTCTGGCGCGGCGGGTGCGCAAAGGTGACGAAAAAGCCGCCGAGCGGCTCGTCACAGCGAACCTCCGGTTCGTGATTTCTTACGTCAAGAAGTACCAGGGCCACGGCCTCGACCTCTCGGAGCTGGTCGCGATCGGCAACGAAGGGCTGCTCAAGGCCGTCAAGAAGTTCGATCCCGACCAGGGCGTGAAGTTCATCTCCTACGCGGTGTGGTGGGTGCGCCAGGCGGTGCTCAAGGCGCTGGCGGAGCAGACCCGCAGCGTGCGGATCCCGCTGAACCAGAACTCCCAGCTGATCCGGATGAGCCGCACCGAGACCTATCTGTCGCAGGAGCTGGGGCGCGAGCCCACCGACGACGAGATCGCCAAAGCGCTCGAGGACACGGTCGAGAACGTCCGCACCGCGCGCCGCATGACGGCCGCGGAGCTGTCGCTCGACGCGCCGGTGGACCGCAGCGACAAGGACGCGGCGACGCTGGGCGAGCGCTTCTCGGGACAGGAAGGGTTCGAGATCGAGGACCGCACCGACGGACGGCTGATGCGGGAGTTCATCGATCGCATCTTCCAGAAGTACCTGACCCCGCGCGAGCGCAAGATCCTCTATCTCTATTACGGCCTCGAGGAAGGCAGCGAGGCGATGACGCTCGAGAAGATCGGCGCCCTGATGGGCGTGACGCGCGAGCGCATCCGCCAGATCCGCGAGCGGGCCTTCGAGAAGTTGCGCGAATCCCCGGATGGAAAAGCACTTAAAGGATTCTGGAGAGCAGCGTAAAGGACCGGCAAACCCTAGACGTACAGACGTACAGCGGATCACGGTAAACGGTGGATGGGAGATGCGGCTCCCACCCACCGTTTTGCCGTTTACCGCAATACGTCTATACATCTAGTTTATAGCATGTCCCATCCGTCTATTGACTCTGCCCTCGAGCCTGCTCTAGCAGGGATCGTCGGTGAGCGCCACGTGCGGGCGGCGCACGCGGAGCGGCTGGCCTACGCGATGGACGGCCTCCCCACGCACCGCTCCCTCCCCGGCCTGGCGGTGCTGCCGGGCACGCGGGACGAGGTGGTCGCCGTGGTTCGCCTGCTCGCCGACCTCGAGGTGCCGTTCGTCCCGCGGGGAGCCGGCACCGGCCTCTCGGGCGGGGCGCTTGCCGACCACGACGCGGTGCTCCTCGTGCTCACCCGGCTGAACCGCATCCTCAAGATCGATGTGGCCAACCGCCTGGCGGTCGTGGAGCCGGGGGTCGTCAACGCGCGCCTCTCGGCGGCAGCCGCGCCGCACCGCCTCCATTACGCGCCCGATCCGTCCAGCCAGACCGCGTGCACCCTCGGCGGCAACGTGGCGGAGAACGCCGGCGGCCCGCACTGTCTCAAGTACGGCGTCACCACCAGCCACATCCTGGCCCTCGAGGTGGTGCGCGGGGACGGCAGCGTGGTGAATCTGGGCAGCCCCGGCGGAGAGCCGTGGGGGCCGGACCTCGTCGGAGTGTTCGTGGGCTCGGAAGGGAACTTCGGGGTGGCGACGCGCATCACCGTGCGGCTCGTGCCGCTGCCGCGCGCGGTGCGCACCCTGCTCGCCGATTTCAGCTCGCTGCGCGCGGCGGGCGAAGCGGTGTCGGCGATCATCGGCGCGGGGCTCGTGCCGGCCGCCCTGGAGATGATGGATCGTTCGTGCATCCAGGCGGTGGAGGACTCGGTGTACGCCGCGGGATATCCGCGCGACGCCGCCGCGGTGCTGCTCGTCGAGCTCGACGGGCGCAGCGAGGCGGCGGTAGACGAGGAGGCGCGCCAGGCGGCGTCCCTGCTCAGCGCCCAGGGCGCCCGCCACGTCCGCCAGGCCGCCGACGCTCGCGAGCGCGAGCGCTTGTGGCAGGGCCGCAAGAAAGCGTTCGGCGCGATGGGACGCCTGTCGCGGGACCTCGTGGTGCAGGACGCGGTCGTCCCGCGCTCGTCGCTCCCGGACGTGCTCGAGTCGATCGCCGGCATCGCCGCCCGCTACGACCTGGTGGTCAGCAACGTCTTCCACGCCGGCGACGGGAACCTCCACCCCAACATCTCGTTCGACGCGCGCGACCCCGAGACCGTCGACCGCGTGGAGCAGGCCAGCGCCGAGATCATGGCCACGTGCATCGCGGCGGGAGGCACCATCACCGGGGAGCACGGCGTGGGGCTCGACAAGCTGCGCTACATGCCCCTGGTGTTCGACGGCGACTCGCTCAGCGCCATGCACGCGGTGCGGCGCGTGTTCGACCCCGGCGAGCGCGTCAACCCCGGCAAGGTCATCCCGGTGCATGCGTGCCGAGAATGGAGCCAGGCGCTTGGAGCTCGTCACGGGTGGGCTAACCCCGCGGCCCCCTCGCTGCGCTCGGGGCCGGCTATGCCGCGGGGGCTCTCGGAGGTCGCCCCATGAGCCTGCTCGACAAGGTCCGCGCGCTGCTCGGCCGCGACGCCGTGCTCGAGGGGCCCGCCAGCGGCGAGATCCCACGCGTCGCCCCTCCCACCCCCGACGCCGTGGCGCTGCTGCTCGGCACCGCCCACGAGGAGGGGTGGCGCGTGCGCGTGGAAGGCACCGGCAGCTGGCTGCCGCCGGACGCTCCCGCTGACCTGACGCTCACCACGCGCCGCCTCGATCGCGTCACGGCGGTCGAGCCACAGGACCTCGTGGCCACCGCCGAGGCGGGCATCGGCTGGGATGCGCTGCGCCAGCAGCTCGCCGACCGGGGCGCCTGGCTCGCGCTCGATCCCCCCGGCGTCGCGGGTCGCTCGCTCGGGTCGGTCGTCGCCACGGGCACCGCCGGCCCGCTGCGCGCCGGGTTCGGCCCGGTGCGCGACCACCTGCTCGGCGTCACGTTCGTCACCGGCGACGGGCGCATCATCCAGGGCGGCGGCCGCGTGATGAAGAACGTCGCCGGCTACGACCTGACGCGGCTCCAGGCCGGGGCGTTCGGCGCGTTCGGCGTGATCGTGCTGGTGCACCTGCGCCTGCGGGCGCTGCCGCGCGCCGACGAGACGCTGGTGCTCGAGGGGCCCGCCGAAGAGCTGCTCGCGGCCGCCGACGAGATCCGGGCGGCGGAGCTCGCCCCGGCCGCCCTCGAGCTCTTGTCCCCGGCGCTCGCCCGGCGGGAGCGCTGGGTGCTCGCCGCGCGGCTGGTGGGCTCGCCGGCGGCCGTCGCGGCGGAGGAAGGGGACTTGCGAGGCGTGGCCGGGGGCCGCTTCGCGCCGCTGCGCGCGGAGGAGGCGCACGCGTTCTGGTCGCGCGCCGCGGAGGCGTTCGCGCTCCGCCCCGTGACCTTCCGCGTCGGCGGGCTCCCCGAAGGCGGCGAGGAGCTGCTCGACCTCGTGCGCCACCAGCTCAGCGACGAGTGGGTGTCGGCGGCGCCAGGCGTGGGCTCGATCCGCTGGGCGGGCGACGCCTCCGCGGAGCGGCTGCGCCGGCTGCGCCGTACCCTCGCCGGCCAGGAGGTGCCGCTCACTCTGGAGCGGGCGCCGTGGGCGCTGCGCAGCGCCGTCGGCCATTTCGGGGCGTATCGCGAGGGCGTGGGCCCGCTCGTCGCCGGGCTGCGTCACACCTTCGATCCGAAAGGCACTCTCGTCGCTGCCATCGAGGGCGATGAGTGAGCGGTGACCGCGGCGGTTTCGCCGCGCTGGACAGTTGCGTGCACTGCGGGTTCTGCCTGCAAGCCTGCCCGACGTTCCTCGCCACCGGCGACGAAGCCGACAGTCCCCGCGGCCGCATCGCGCTGATGCGCGCCCTGGAGCAGGGCGAGCTCTCCGCCGACGACGCCGGTCTCACCATCCACCTGGATCGCTGCCTGGGGTGCCGGGCGTGCGAGCCGGTGTGCCCGTCGGGGGTGGGGTACGGCCGCGGCCTGGAAGCGGCGCGCGCGGTGATCACCGAGCGGCGCGGCACCCCGTTGCTGGCGCGCCTGGCGCTATGGGCGCTCACGACCCCCGGCGTGGCGGGGGTCGTCTATGGGCTGGCGCGGGCGCTGCGGAGCAGCGGTCTGCCCGCGAAGCTGGCGGGCTGGGGCAGGCTGCGGTTCGCCATGGGAATGCTGGCCGCCACCAGGGCGGAGAAGGACGGAGAAAGACGGAGAGGTAGGGAGACGGTTGCCTCCTCCGCCCTTCTCCGTCCTCCTCCGTCCTCCTCCGTCCTGTTGTTCCGCGGCTGCGTCATGCAGGGCCTGTTCCGCCACGTGCACGACGCGACGATCCGCACGCTCGCCGTGAACGGCTATGCCGTCCGCGAGGGAGCAGGCGGCGTCTGCTGCGGCGCGCTGCACGCGCACGCAGGGTTGCTCGAGGAGGCGCGCGGGTTGGCCCGCGCCAACGTCGCAGCCCTGGGAGCTGACGGCGACGAGGTGATCGTCGTGAACAGCGCGGGGTGCGGGGCGATGCTGCGCGAGTACGGTCACCTGCTGCCGGACGAGCCGGCTGCCGCGGCGCTCGCCGCGCGCGTCCGGGACGTGACCGAGCTGCTCGCGGCGCGGGGGCCCGCTCCGGGCGCGCCGCTCGACCGGCGGGTCGCCTACGATCCCCCGTGCCACCTGCTGCACGCGCAGCGGGTCGCCGACGCGCCACTCGCCGTGCTCGGCGCGATCCCCGTGCTCCAGCTGCTGACGGTTCCCGACGCGGAGCAATGCTGCGGCAGCGCGGGGCTGTTCACGCTGGTGCAGCCGGAGATGTCGCGCGCGGTGCTAGCGCCCAAGCTCGAGCGGCTCCGCGCCGCCGCCCCGCAGGTCGTGGCGACCGGGAATCCCGGCTGCGTGATGCAGCTCGGCGCGGGGCTCCGCGCCGCCGGCGTGCGCGCCACGCTGTGCCACCCCGTCGAGCTGCTGGACGCGTCGTACGCCGCCGCCGGCCACTACGCGTGACGGCGCGCCGCATCGTCACGGCGGACGGCGTGCATCTCGCCCTGCACCGCCTGCGCGAATCCCCCGGACGACCCGCGGCGCTGTGCGTCCACGGGGCATTCTGCAGCCACACCGCCTGGCTGCGCGTGCGGGGCGGCGCAGGCGGAGGGTTCGCGGACCTGCTCGATGCCCGCGGCTACGACGTCTGGCTCGCCGACCTGCGCCACCACGGCGCGAGCGAGCGGGAACCTAAGCCGCGCACCTGGCGGTTCGAAGATTGCATCCTGCGCGACGCGCCGGCGCTGGTGGCGCACGTCGCCGCCGAAACGAACGGCGCGCCCCTCGCCTGGATCGGCCACTCTTTCGGGAGCGTGATCGGCCTGTGCTGGCTGGCACGGCAGGAGACGGCGCCGCCCGAGGTTGCGGCCGTCGTCGCGCTCGGGACGCCGGGGCCCGGCGGCATCAGCCTCAAGCGCCGCACCCTGGCCCTCGGCGCCATCCTGCTGGCGCGCCTGCTCGGCCGGCTCCCCGCCCGTGCGCTGCGGCTCGGCCCCGAGGACGAGGCCGCGCACATCATCGGGGATTGGATGGGCTGGAACGTGCGGGGCCGCTGGCTGGGACGCGACGGGTTCGATTATTTTGCTGCGCTCCCGCACCTCCGCACGCCGTTCATGGCGGTGGCCGGGGAAGGAGATCACCTGATGGCCCCCCCGTTCGCGTGTCGCGAGGTGCTCGAGAAGGTCGGTGCCGCCCAGAAGAAATTCCTCGTGGGCGGTCCGCACCTGGACCACGCCGGGCTGCTCATCGACCCCAAAGCCCGGGAGCGCTGCTGGCCGGCCGTGGCCGACTGGCTCGACGCGACTCTGCCCCGCGCATGATTCCGGCTCCATGACGACCCCCCCCCCGCTCGCTCACGGCGCGCCGGCGCTCGCCCGGCTCGACGCCGAGACCGCGACGCCGGCGATCGTGCAGGCGCTGCGCGTCGGGGCGGTGCTCGCCGCGGCGGAGGTCGGCATCATCACTCTCACCGGTCCCGGGGCCGTGGAGTGCGTCCAGGGGCTGCTCACGAGCGACCTCGACAAGCCCGGTGACGGCGGCTTCGTGTATGGCGCCCTGCTCACCCCCAAGGGGATGATCGTCGTGGACGGGTGGGCCGCCCGGCAGGGCGCGGAGGTGCGCTTCACGACTCCAGGGCCGGCCGAGGCGGTCGCGCTGTTCACGCATTCGGTCCCGCCGCGCCTGGCGCGCGTCGCCGACCGCAGCGCCGACTACGCGGTGCTGCGGCTGGCCGGCCTCCGGGCGCTGGCGATCGCGGAAACGGCGCGCCTGCCGGTCCCGACGCAGCCGGGGCGGATCGTCAGCACCGAGCTCGACGGCGCCGATGTGGAGGTCGCCCGGGCGAGCGAGGGCGCGCCGTTCGTCCTGCAGATCACGCTCGCGGGCGACGCCGCCCCGGCCCTGCGGGAGCGGCTGGGGCGCGCCGGGGCGCTGAGCAGCCCGGCGGCGGCGCTCGAGCTGTCGCGGGTGCTGGCCGGGTGGCCCGGCCTCGCGTCGGAGGTGGACGAGAAGACGATCCCCCAGGAAGTGCGCTTCGATGAGATCGGCGGCGTGAGCTATACGAAAGGCTGCTACACCGGCCAGGAGACGGTCAGCCGCCTGCATTTCCGCGGGCACCCCAACCGCCAGCTGCGCGGCCTGGAGTTCGACGCCGAGCCGCAACCCGGGGGGGGACCAACGCCGCTGGTGACGCACCAGGATCGCGAGGTGGGCCGGGTGTCGAGCGTCGCCTGGCTACCCGAGAGCGCGCCGGGGGCTCCGCTCGTAGGCCGATGGATCGGCCTCGGCGTGCTGCGCCGGGAGGTCAACCCCGGCTCCATGGTGCGCGCCGCGGGCGTGGACGCGCGGGTCGTCGAGCTGCCGTTCCCGCTGCCACGCCTCGAGCCGGCGTGACGGTCCTCGTCACCGGCGGCAGCGGCCTGGTCGGGAGCCATGTGATCTCAGCTCTCAAATCAGCGGGCGAAACCGTCCGCGCGCTGGTTCACCCCCGCAGCCGCGACGCGGTGGTCGCGCTCGGCGCCGAGCCGATCGAAGGGGACAC
>Ga0209158_1000219_pt1 | contig 45009 bp, 41 predicted proteins | sample GraSoiAngelo_140_FD_185897 | JGI IMG/M metagenome (GOLD analysis project Ga0209158, IMG submission 185897) | Grasslands soil microbial communities from the Angelo Coastal Reserve, California, USA - 14_0929_12_30cm (SPAdes) (version 2) | ecosystem: Environmental > Terrestrial > Soil > Grasslands ...
AACGTAATAACCTAATAATTGTACGGCACGAAAACCTAATATTCGTCCGACGCAATAACCTAAGGACCGCACAGGAATCTCGATATGGCTACACCGTCCGAAAAACTTGCGGAGTCGCTTGAACTCCTCCACAAGCTTCAGAACGCGAATGGCGCCGCGGCCATACCGGCGAAGGACATGCCGCGTACCCACCGGGAGCGCCTCAGGGCCAATGGCTTTCTGCGCGAGGTGATGAAGGGCTGGTATGTTCCCAGCCGGCCCGACGAAAAGGACGGCGACAGCACGGCCTGGTACGCCTCGTTCTGGCGCTTCGCTGCCGTTTATCTGGAAACGCGCTTTCGCAAAAATTGGAGCCTGTCGCCGGAGCAGTCGCTGTCCCTGCATGGCGGAAACTGGACGGTTCCGCGCCAGCTCTTCGTCAGGTCTCCCAAGGGCGGCAACAAGGTTGTTCCGCTCCCGCACGGCACGTCATTGCTGGATGTGCGGGCGGCATTGCCCGCACCTGCTGATCGTGAGGAAAAAGAAGGCCTACGGCTCTTCTCGCTGGAATCGGCCCTGATCGAGAGTTCCCCGCAGTATTTCGCCAACCATGCGACGGACGTGCGGGCGGCGCTGGCAATGGTCCGTGACGTTTCGGGGCTGCTGGCGCGTTTGCTGGAAGGTGGCCATAGCGTGATCGCCGGTCGGCTGGCGGGTGCCTTGCGCAACAGCGGCCGCGACCGTCTGGCCGACGAGATCGTGAAGACAATGGCGGCTGCGGGTTATGACGTGCGCGAATCCGATCCGTTCAACGATCGTCCATCGCTTTCGCTGCCTACGCGCGAAACATCGCCTTACGTGAACCGCATAAGGCTGCTCTGGGACAAGATGCGTCAGCCTATTGTCGAGCGATTTCCCAAAGCGCCGGGCCTCGCCCGAAACACAGGCGCGTATATCAAGGGTGTCCAGGAAGCGTATGTAACGGACGCCTACCACTCTCTCTCGATCGAGGGCTATCGCGTCACCCCGGAACTGATCGAGCGGGTTCGAAGCGGTTCGTGGAACCCGGAAGCGAACGGGCAGGATCGTGAACAGACGAACGCCATGGCGGCGCGCGGCTACTGGCAGGCTTTCCAGGTCGTCGAGAAGAGTATCGGGCGGGTCCTGAAAGGAGAAAATCCGGGTACGGTTGCGGAGGAAGATCATCGCGAATGGTATCGGGAGATGTTTGCGCCGAGCGTCACCGCCGGCATTCTCAAACCTTCCGATCTCGCGGGTTATCGCAACGGACAGGTCTTTATCCGACAGTCCATGCACGTGCCTCTGAACCGCGACGCGGTGAGGGACGCGATGCCCGCGTTTTTCGATCTGCTGGCCGAAGAAACCGAACCCGCTGTCCGCGTGGTCCTCGGGCATTTCATTTTCCTCTACATTCACCCATATATGGACGGGAACGGCCGCATGGCCCGGTTTTTGATGAACACGATGATGGCCGCCGGCGGATATCCATGGACGGTGATCCCGCTGACGCAGCGCAAGGCCTACATGGCCTCGCTCGAAAAGGCGAGTGTCGGCGAGGACATCGGGCGGTTTGCGGATTTTGTGGCACGCCTCGTCGAAAAGCGTCTCGCCGGTGAGCCGCTGCCGGAAGTACCGAAGGGTTCGAAGGCCGTTACCCATGAATGAAGTACGGCTGGACCATCTCAAACACTTCTATTCGATCCTTGCAATGCTTGAGCAAAACATCGGCGGCGCTAAAAGGCTCGCGGATTGCTCGGGACGGATGGACTGGCCGAAACGCGGCGTTTACTTCTTCCGCGAAACCGGTGAAAAACGATCCGACACAGGAACAGGCCCGCGCATCGTGCGCGTCGGTACACATGCATTGAAAGCGGGCGGAAGCATGACGCTGTGGGGCCGCCTGTCCACACACCGAGGACAGCTGCGAAGCGGAAGCGGGAACCACCTCGGCTCGATATTCCGTCTGATCGTGGGAACGGCACTGATCGGCCGCGACGGCCATAAATTCGCGACATGGGGCGAGGGGAATGGTGGCTTTATTAGAACTCAAGTTGTGGCCCCTGCTCTCAAAAATGTCGAATAACTTCCCAGAGTGTTTATTATCACATCGTGGATTTATGGAAAGTATTTTGCTTCATGTGTAATCTTCAGCGCTACTTTTCGTTTCATGGTTCCTCGTAGCACAGGGGCTGCCGGGAATCACGGATTCGCAAAACGCATGCGAACTGGCGGCGGTCACGGATTTAGAAAGCGGACTCGAAAGTACTGCTGCATTTCGGCCTCCGACGGTGGGCACCCGTGGATTTTGTTGTAGTAGTAAATGAATGCCAAGTACTGGCCTTGCTTGTCGGTATAGGATTTCTTCATCGCCAGATCTTGATCGCGGGCAACCGCGACAGGATATCGGTCAAGTAAGTCTGCGGGTTCAGGCCTCTTCGCCGAGCACTGATCAGCATCGAGTAAATTACCGCACTGCACCACCCCGCCTGGGGATGGCCGATAAACAGCCATCGCTTGCGACCTACCGCGGTGGGGCGAATGTCATTCTCAACCAGGTTATTGTCGATCTCGAAGCGTCCGTCCTGGAGATATCGGAGCAAAGCATCGTATTCGTTAAAGCTGCTTCCTGCCGCCGATAATCTGGTAATTGAATCCCAAGAACAAGCCCCCGCAATCTGGAAAGGCTTGAAGGAACGGGCCCAGGAACTGCAACCCAAGCTGTTACCCAAAAGCACGCTGGGCCAGGCCGTCAACTCAACCCGGACGAAGCAGTCTGGTCGCAAGCGAAACGGAAACTGGCGAATAGCTTTCTTCCTGGCCATCTCCTTTGCGCTCCGGATGACAATCTCAAATCGCGCTGCAGGGCTCGTTCAAACGTTCCAAACCTTTGGCGATCGATGCCTTTTACCGTGTGACCACTTGAGATCACGCGTCGTGGCGCGGCCCCCCGATTCTCTGCGCCGGGTAGACTGGACATATTGGCTATCCTGGGCCGCATTTCACCGTTCGCCCCACTCACTCCTGCAGATTTGCTAACCCCACGTATCAGCGCCCGGCCAGGTAGAAATCAAAGGCTGGGTAGGTTAGCTCGCATTATTCTCATTGACGGCCTGATTTCCCCAGAGCAAAAACCACATACACGCCCCCCGACGGGGAACGCAGATCTTTGCCTCCGCCAGCCGCAACCGCGACATACTGCCGGCCGTCGACCTCATAGGTGATGGGAGTCGCATTTCCGGCGAACGGCAGTGTCGTTTCCCACAGCAGTTGCCCGGTTAGCTTATCGAAGGCGCGGAACTTCTTGTCGTAATTCGTGGCCGCGATGAACAGGAGTCCGCCGGCGGTCACGATCGGTCCGCCATAGTTTTCGCTACCGGTGTCTCTGACTCCCTTGGCCGCTAATTCGGGGTATTCGCCAAGAGCGATTTTCCACGCATACTCGCCTGTATTCAGGTTGATGGCGCTCAAGGTTCCCCAAGGAGGCGCTACTGCAGGATAGCCCTCCGGGTCCAGAAACCTGGTATAGCCGGAGAAGCGGTAAGCCATCGGCTGAGGGGCTGGCTCCGCCGGGGGAATCTTCCTGCTCTCTCCCCGAACCAGGTAGTCGATTACGGCGCTGACTTCGCCCTGGGAAAGATTAGGAAAACCCGGCATACGTCCGCGTCCTGTTCTAATGATCCGCGCCATGGCGTCAATCTTCCGGCGGCGTCCGACTCCTTTCAATGAGGGGAAAAGCGGCGGCGAGCCGGCCAAGTCATCGCGATGGCAGATGGTGCATTGTGCCTGGTAGATTCCCCGGCCGCTCAGGGCCGGCGCCGTGTTAGCTGCCAATTGAGCATCCCAGGCGATGTCATTCGAGTTCACATAGAGCAAACCGGTTTGCGGATCGAAGGCAGGACCACCCCATTCAGCCCCGCCGTCAAACCCAGGGAAGATGACGGTTGGCCGCTTTGCGCTCAAGGGGACGAACTGTCCGGCGCTGCGGAAACCGCGAAATTTCGCGCGTGCCCATTCATGCGCTTCCGGCGTGCGGTTGGTCAGCATGTCTTCGGTCAAGATCTGGCGAGAGTAGGGGGCCGGTTTGGTGGGGAGCGGCTGCTCGGCGGCTGCCAATTCTCCCGGTAGATCGCTAGGAGGATATTTCTTGTATTCGAGCGGAAACAGCGGCTTGCCGTCGGACTGATTGAACAGGAACACGAATCCTTGCTTGGAAGTCTGGGCGACCGCCCGGATCTTTTTTCCTTCGCGTTCAACGGTGATCACGACCGGAGGAGACGGAAAATCCCGGTCCCACAAATCGTGCCGCACGCCCTGGAAGTGCCAGATGCGCTCGCCGGTGTCAGCCTTGAGCGCGATCAGACAATCGGCGAACAGGTTATCGCCGATCCGATCACCACCGTAAAAATCGAAGGCTGCCGAGCCGGTAGGAACGTACAACACTCCCCCGGTTGAATCCAGTGACATTCCCGCCCAGTTGTTGGCGGCACCGCTGGTTTTCCATGCATCTTTCGGCCACGTTTCGTAACCGTATTCGCCGGGATGAGGAATTGTGTGAAAGGCCCAGCGAAGCCGCCCAGTGCGAACGTCAAAAGCGCGGATGTCGCCCGGTGCGGCAGGAAGGGTCTCCGATTCGCGTCCGCCGACAATGAACAGATCCTTGTAGATGACGGGCGGACTGGTCAGGGCAATAAACACAGTTGCGGCGTCGCGGCCGAGACCCTCACGCAGGTCGATTCTGCCCTGATCACCGAAGCTCGTAATCGGCCGGCCGGTATCGGCATTTAGTTCGTAAACGAAATTCATGATGCCGGCCACGATGCGGCGGTCGTTGCCCGTTTCCCAGTATGCCAGCCCGCGGTCTGGCTGGGTTCCCTGGATTCCCGAGTCGAATTTCCATCTAAGCTGTCCGGTCGCGGCGTCCAGCGCAAAAACTTTCTGCGAAGGCGAGATTCCGTAAAAAACACCGCGCAACACGATGGGGCTGGTTTGGAGGCCGCCGGCCTCCTGAGTATCGAATGTCCAGGCGACTTTAAGCTGGTTTACGTTCTCTCGATTGATCTGCCGGAGGTCCGAATAGTGGCCGGATTCGGGAGCCCCGCCATAAACTGGCCAATCGCGGTTCCGGGTGCAGGCCGGGTGAACAGTGGCCCACGCCAATACAAGCAAGGCTCGAATGCGCACGACTCTGGCGTTGTACCCGAGGCTACCCGTCAGGGTCAAGCCTGATGGGGGCAAACGGCCGGATGATGCCGCCTGCTATTCGCCTTTGTGGAATACTACTTTGGAAATGGCGAGGTGACGATGCCCTGTCTCCGGCTCGTTTTCGTTCTCCTCCTCTTGTTTGCTTTGGCGACCCTGGTTGCTGGGCAATCGGTTTCGCTCGCATCTCCCCAAAAAATCATCATCGACACCGATATTGGCGACGACATCGACGATGCCTTCGCCGTAGTACTGGCTCTGCGCAGTCCGGAGCTGCAGATTCTCGGCATCTCAACCGCCTTTGGCGACACCCAAGTCCGAGCCCAGTTGCTTGATCGGCTGCTGGGCGAGGCCGGCAGGCAGGACATCCCGGTGGCCAAGGGTGTGCCGACGGATGCAAAAACCTCGCTTAGCCAGCGACGCTACGCCGAAGGCGGCCGCTTCCGGCGAGCTACCCACCCGGAGGCGGTTCCGTTCATTCTCGATCAGATTCGGCGCTACCCGGGGCAGATAACGCTGGTGTGTATGGGTCCGCTGGTGAACGTAGGCGCTCTCATTGGCGCGGATGCCGCGACCTTTCGACAGCTTCGGCGCGTTGTGCTGATGGGCGGCTCCATCGAGCGCGGCTATGGAGATCTGGGTTACTCCAAAGCGCATGGCCCCGACGCGGAATGGAATATCAGGAATGATCCACACTCGGCGCAGAAATTGCTCGGATCGGGCGTCCCCGTTTTCATGATGCCGCTCGATTCCACACAGCTGAAGTTGGACGAGTACAAGCGTGCGATCCTGTTCCAGGCGGGAAACCCTTTGACCGATGCGTTGACGCTGCTCTACCACGAATGGAATCAACAAACTCCGACGCTGTTTGATCCGATGACCATTGCGTTCGTGGTGAACCCCAAGTTATGCCCGGTTAAGCCGCTGCGCATACGCGTGGACGAGGAAGGCTTCACCCGCCCCGAGCCGGGCGCCGCCAACCTTCAGGTCTGCCTTGACTCCGACTCCGAGGCATTCTTCCGCTTCTACCTCCCGCGCGCGACCGGAGAATGAAACGGTCATGGTACGCCTCAGCCGCGCTCGTATCTCGTTTTGTAAAGGGAGCCACCTTGCTGGCGAGGCGGCCACGAGCCGCTCGCCAGCTACTCGGCCGCTGAGTTGTGCGGCCCATACATTCGTTCCCATATACTTCGGGTTCGTCAGCACGTTGTGTACGGCATGAAAATCCCAATGGTTGCCACCCCGTAGACTTCACGCGTTGCTTCAGTATTTCCGGCAATGTGCTTCGTCCCAAGTCTTCCTTCTGATCGCACGTGGATTTCGATAAAGGCGAGTACAAGGGAATCCGCAGCGACCCATCGTCATCGTCCCCGGTCCGCCTGAAGAAGTGGAAACGGTTCGGACCATATACGAGAATCCGCTCACGGCCTTGGAACGGCAGAAACCGGTTTCCGGCGAAGCCCAAACCGATTCCTTTCCGTTGGTCAACAAACAAGAAACTGACAAACGCATTGAGATCACTTCCGGTTTGTCCGCCGGAAGCAATTACCCGTAATCCGGGCCTTTAAGCCTGCTCACATCAGCTTGATCGCGTCATTCGGGTTTCTCTCCTAATTCTTTCAGCTTCGTTTCGCAGCTGGCCTTGATGCCGTCGCGGAGCCGCTGTGGCGTAGTCGTATCGGTTTTCAGCATTTCGAGTGCACGCTTAACACTCGCGAGTGCCAGATCCTTCTGCCCGTCGGCAAGGTACGCGTCGGAGAGGCTGTCGAAAACGTTGGTCGAGTTGGGATAAGCCTCGGCATTCAGCTTCAGGATGGCGACCGCGCCCTTGTTATCGCCCGCTTGCATGTGCTCATAGCCGATGACGTTCACCACCTCCTCAGGGAAGAGCGTCGCCTTCGGGTCTTTCTTGCGCGCAACCGTCAGCATCTCGGAAATCTTCGCCGTGCCTCCGGGCTGATCGAGTAGATTCAGAACCTCGACTTCCTTCGGGATAGCGACGTTTTTCTTCGAGAGCGGCGCGCGTCCGGGCGTCTTGATTAGCGTGGTGACAAACCAGTCCTTGATGATGTCCTCGAACTCGGGATGCACCTTGAAGATTTCCGCTCCGTGCCCGCCATCGCGATATCGCACGAGCTTTTTGCCAGGATTCGGCGTGAGCGCATAGAGCCACTCGGTCGTCAACAAGCTCGACGGATACTCATCGTCGTCGGCGAAGCCGTAGAGTACCGGCAAGTTTGAGTCCCGCAGGAAGTTGCGGCCGTCGAGATTCGTGGAACCGGCGAGGAGCACCAGCGACTTGACCTCAGGATGGCGGCGGGCGGCCTGTACGGAATTGTTGAGGCCGCAACTGGCACCTCCGACGCCAATCGTGTCGCGCTTCACGCCCGGTTGAGAAACCAGGTACTCGAACGCAGCGTCGACGTCGGCGGGCCATTTCTGAGCCGCGGCTTGCGCTTCTTGCGGCGTCAGCTTGTCGGATGGCTCGCCTTCACTCTCGCCAAAATTGCGCAGATCGAACGTGAGTACGTTCACCCCAGAGGCAGCGAGTTGCTGGGCAAGGCCGTCCCAGATCTTGCGATCTTTGTTGCATTGGTGCAGCAATAGGACTCCCGGTCCAGGCTTGGCCGGAGAGAAGAATGTCCCCTTGAGCTTAGTTCCATCGGCGGAGGTCAGGTCCACAACTCGCCCCGGAGGGTTCGATTGCGCGTTGGAAAAAAGCGCCAACAGCAAAAGAGCTAGAATCGTCGATAGCCGACGAGTCATAGGACAGTCTCCTCAACGGCGGGGAGACATGATACACCCTGCGAGTTCTACCGAGGCGTCGTCGCAACCGTGAGCAACAACAGAGCCCCTGTTCGCGAAAGCTCCTAAACTGGATATCTCGCAAGAAATGGCCTTTAAGTTCGTTCCTGTAACAACCCCGATCTGTCCGACAAGTCCCAGGCGCTCCGTTCGACGGCATGAAAATTGAGGGAACATTCTTGCGAATCGCGGTGTCTGTGTGCCCAAGGAGAATGCCGTGCGTAAAGTTATCCTCCAGCTTCACCTCATGGTGGCGTTGACCGTAGGAATATTCATCGTGCTGCTGGGCGCGACGGGCAGTATCTTGGCTTTCGAGCCAGAGTTGAATCGGCTCCTGCATTGGAGGGTCGCCTACGTAAAACCGCACGGAACTCCTCTACCGCTGGCCCAGCTCGGCGAGTCGGTGAGCGAGGTATCTCCAAACCACCCCATTACCGCATATGTCCTCTCTGCCCGGCCTGACCTGTCGTATCAAGTAATGATCGAGCGACAACTTGTGTACGTCGATCAGTACTCTGGGCTGGTGCTGGGCACAATCAACGGAGGAATGGACTTCCTCGGCTTCGTGCACCAGTTTCACATCCGGCTGGCTCTGCTGGACAGAGGCCGCAAGTTTGGCGAAATGTCCGTGAGGTGGTCAGCGTTAGCCGCGCTGTTCTTGCTGATATCCGGCGTGTACTTATGGTGGCCGGCCAAGCAATTTGGGATTTCTGGTAGCGCCGGGACGGCGAAATTGTGGTTCGATTTGCATAATAGCTTCGGAATCGTGTCTCTGGCGCTTGTCCTGCTGTTAGTCGTAACCGGACTGGTGATTTCTTTTGAACATCAAACAACTCCATTCTTGTATCGAATAAGCCGTTCACAACCTCCGGGTTGGCCAAAAATGCAGGTCACTCCCACACCCGGCCAACGTCCGATCACGCCCGATAAAGCGTTGGCAATCGCCCGCGCAGCTGTCCCGGGAGCAACCCCGAATTTCATCACGGTGCCGCGCGGAAATCAGGTGTATCTTATTTTTTCGCGCTACCCGGAAGACCGCACACCGGGAGGCCGAACGAGAATTGCCATTGATCCATACAGCGGGAAGATGTTGATGGTGACCGACTCTCGCCGTGCACCGGCCGGTTACCGGCTCGTTAACTTGAACCGGGCATTACACACAGGAGATATTTTGGGAATTCCCAGCAAGGTCGCGATGTCGCTGGCGAGCCTGATGATGCCATTTCAGTTCCTTACCGGAATCGTCATGTGGAGAAAAGCACGACGCAGGGAGAGCCAGGCGAGGGCTGTATCGACTATAGTAACCGTGGGCGTGGAGCATACTTAGTGAAAACGCCATAGGCTTTTGATCGCTGTCGCCATCTGGTTTAAAAATAGCTAGCCGTAAACCATAGGGATCGCGGTTGCAGCAGTGAATCTGCTGCGCCGTAGATAAACCTAGCGCAAGAAACCTGAACACAACCATTCCTAGGAAGAAACTACAAGCTTGTTGGAGGCACCCCCATGCGACATGTCATTGCATGGATAGCCCTCAGAAGCACCCAGGTAATGCCTCTGGGCGTCAGCCAATCACAGACCTCCGTGCCCTCAAGATCGATGGCCAGACCCCGATAACCGCACCAGGGAGGACGACGACCGCAGCGCCTGTGTTCTTTCCATTCGGCAAATAGACGGTCATCGTAGGCCGTGAGAAGTTGTTCACCCCAGTCGCCGGCCGTCCGGTGCCCCGCCAATTTCCCTCAGTCGGCGTAGCGGTCTCCGGCCCCGCGACAGGCTGGGGATCAGGCGCAGCGCCCGGCCATATAGGCAATTGCGTGTGTCCCGGCGACGGTTGCCACACAAACGCTGCGCCTTGAGACTGCCATAGCAAACACCAGACAAAGAGCAAAGATCAAGGCTTTCATGAGGAACCAGGCATGTTGTTTCACAGCAGTTACTTTCTCAAATCCTACTCTCTCGGACGTCCCCGATAGGTGAACTGTCGGGTAGGTAATTTACTGGATTGACATAGCTGCGTACTTAGTACATGGTAACTCGACCCTTGGGCACCTCGTCGATCGATTGTGAGGTTCCTATGTACGTTACTGCCCCGCTCTGGATACTCCTTCTAGCCTTCTTGCTAACATCCTGCTGCCCGTTGCTTGCGCAGCGCAGACATCAGAATCCGTCTCGCAAGAGTCTTCTTGATGGCAACCGGAGGCCGTTCGATAGTCGCTATCATAAGCTCGAATCCGGGGGCAAGTTGACGGCGTACGCCATTACTATCCCGGCACACGAGTCCACACTCATCGCTACTCATCCACACGACTATGTGCTCATTTCTTTGTCCAGAAGTAATCTCGAAGCGGTTGGTTCGGCGAATCGGTATCCACTTCAAATGGAACCAGAAGAATTGCAGGTTATCCAGGGAGGGTGGGCGCACTGCCTTAAGAATCTCGGCGGGGCGCCAGCCAGCCTTATAGAAATCGATGTGGACTCCAAGATCGATCCGGAGCACGCCCGCTGTGGTCTGCTTGCCAGCCCATGTACGGACGGCCGGTTCGGTAAGACCGACGAGGGAGTCTATACGATTAGCACGCTGTTCGAAACAGCCACCTTGAAAGTAACAAAGGTCGAGCTTGGGCCTGGGGGCTCTCTACCCCAGCATCGACATTGGGGTTCGCCGCTGCTCATTCCACTCACCCCGATTCATTTAAACGATGCGGCAGAGGAGCAAGTGGATAAAGTTGTCGGCGAGGTACACAGTTATCCCGCCGGTATCACGCATGAGCTCAGGAACGCCAGCCCCGAAAACGTTCGGCTCCTGGAAGTTGAAGTTAAGTAAGGGCTCTGGCGGGTCCCTAAGTTCCGGATGCCGATGCTGTTCTCAACGGCCTTGCGTACCACCCCGAACAAGACCGTCTCTTTGTCACCAGCAAGTCGTAGCCCAGTCTATTTGAGATCAAAGTGGTTCATCGTGCTGGCGGAAGATCGGATCGACGAAATAAGCCCCTCTCTCCAGTCCGTGAGCTAGCCGCTCTCGCAGCTGGCCTATTCTCTGCGTCCCGCCTTCAAGATTGCGGACGCGATTGCGTTCCAGTGAATTAATGGCACGTGAGAGAACGTTTGTCGCAGTCGAGGTTCTCGCCGCCGACCTGCTCCTGGAATTTCTCGCCGCAAACATGGTGGCCGCTCCGTTCAGTAACGATCCTGGCAGACGAGATTGCTTGCGTTCAAAGAACGAAGGAATGCCGGGTGGGGCTGTTTGCCAGACTCAGGTTTCCGGAATTCTTGTGATGAGTTCGTGTTGATCGACCGTCAACCCGCAAAACCTGCCTGACGAAGCTCGCGGCGCACCGCGCGAAAGACTGTGTCGAACTCAGGAAGCGCCTCGATCTGATGACCCAGTCGGCCGGTCCAAAGCAACCTCAGTCGCTGCTCTTTATTGAGAATGCGATCTTCCAGGCCGGCGATGTTCTTCTGTCGGAAACGAAGCTTTTCTGCAATCGCCCCAACCAGTCGCGAAAGGTACACTCCGGCTTCGACCGTGAGAAACCAGAGATCGTAGAGATCACGCGGTTCATTCCTCGCCGGATCGGAAAGGGCGACGACCTTCTCGGTCGCGATTTCGTTGAGACTGTAGACCGCGACCGGACAGTCTTCGGGCAGGTCTTCAAATTCCGGATAGGCGCGTAGGGCCAGACGCTGTTCGACCGGAAACAGAAGAACCTCAGCGATGGTGATGTCCACTTTGACAGTGTTTGGATTCGGAAGAGGCCCCTGGTAGCTGAGATAGAAAGTGTGGCTGTTGACATGACGCTCGCCGTCTTCTCGCTCGAAGGCGAAACGGATTCCGGAGGCTTGGGCAACGCGTTCAAAAACCTCTTCCAGTCCTTCCCGAATCTCAGCGAACTCGGCCGGGCGCGCCAGTGTGAAATCGAGGTCTTCGGAAAAGCGATAGTCGCCAAAATGACAGCGCTTGAGTGCGGTCCCACCCTTGAAGGTGAGGATCTGGCCGAGCCGGCTCTGGCCCATGCCAACCAGAAACCAAGCGAGGCAGTAATCGCGTTCGAGCACGGCCTCGGGAATGCGGCGTCCTCCGTGCTCCTTATGCAGACGGTTTGCGAGCAGCGAGAGATTTCGTTGCGGGATCATGTGTGTGGAATGGCCTCAAGCTCGGACTTGTCGATGTTCAGTTGGAGGCGCCACCGCGCCTCGAAGCGGCCGGATTTCGGCAAACTAGGATCGAGGCGGTCGTAGGTCGCAGTCAGTTCGCGACGCAAACGCTCGAGCTTCACCGGCGGAGCGACTTTGTAGATCTCAAGCAGGAATCCGAGCCGGCGTGTGAGGGCGCCACTGCGCAAACGGTGCGCGTAGTCGAGAAGACGGTCGAGCTTGAGCTCACTTCTGCTCATCCAAAGCGCCCTGGCAACCTCGGGGATGCCGCCGGCATATTCAGGCTGCCGCAGTCCATCGAGGATGGTTCGCTCCCGGTCGCTCACCTTGATTGCTTGCTGCTTTGTGATCCAGACCTCGGTGAGGCCGAAAAAGTGGTAAGGCTTGACGGTAACGAAGCGATATTCATAGCCATGGATCGTACGTGGTGGTTTGCGGACCGACGTGCTGACATAGATTATGAGTTGCGGTTGGGTGACCATGCGGAGCAGCTCCATGGCCGAAGCGTGGGAGAGAAAGTAGCCATAGCTGCCGCACAATTCCTTTGCGATGACGTAGGGGTCGCCAATATATTCGGTGGCGCGTCCGAGTTCAAACGGCACCAGGGTGTAGAGCCCGGGGCGCAGACGGGTGATGAGCCCCCGCTTCTCGGCTTTGAAAATGAGAGAACGGGCGGAAGACCCTCGGAGCTTCGTGATCTGTTCCACGTCACGAAGGCTGAACGTGGTTTTCCCTCGTTCGTTGAGCTCCACAAAGAGCCGCGAAGTCTGCCGACCGAGTGTTTTGCTGGAGTGATAGTTCTTGATCATTTCGTTCCCTTAGGGGAAACATTTCAAGCACAAAACATCATAATACCATATGTAATTATTGTTGCCTGTGAGGGAACTAGTTGGACACAGGATATAACGACCTCCCATGGGTTCAAACTATACCCCATTGTTTTCAGGTGGTTACAAAGTCATGAATTCCTCTGGGGGGGAAGGATGCCCGGCATGCAGCCAACTTTGATGAGCAAGACGCCCTACGGTCAGTGAGTGCGCTCGGACCTGCCAGCTAGCGCTCCGAAGCGTCTGATCTTCCTACTCGAGAGCGTCCCAGACCATCTGTCGCTCGCCGCCGCCATCACTACCTGCGCCACCTTCCGACCAATCCCCAGCGACTCACACCGCACATTGAGAATAGCTTCGACGAGTGACGGCCGGCCGATCAGCCGGGCGTCCTCTGTGCACAGTCCAGAGTCGGCTTACTGCTGCACCACTGTGCTGGTGGTGTGCCTAAGTATCTTGCTTGCCGGGCCGGGGATCGCAAGTCCCCACTCCTCGAAAATGGCGCGACTAAACCCGGATAATCCGGTTCTCTCTGACCCAAGAGTGACTTCCGCATTTTTCCGAAGGCACCCACAATGAAGGTTGGAGCGTAACTTTGCCATACTTCGTAACAAGGTGCCCACACAGGGCCGCCGCGCGTGCATTAGGTTGACGTCAATGCGCTCTTGTCCACATCGACACGGACACTCAAGAACAACCCATTTCGGAATCTCGCCGCCAACGATATAGACCGCGGCTCCCAGCTTTCTTGGCAGATCGTCTCTGCTCTCGATGCGGATCACGCTCTTAAGCCGGCGACGCCGCCTGATCTTTCTCCACGAGACGTTGATTTTTTGCAACAGTTTCATTCAGGACGCCACGTTGTATCAAGGAACGGCTTCACGGCGGCCCTACCCCAGAAGGTGGCGTCGCCGCAGAAGCAGCCATCGCGCGGAAAGACATGGTTGGTCCGAATTCTCGTATGGTCGATAAGGTAAAGCACCTCAGAACTTCTCCGGTCATCACCCAAGAACCCGGTGAGCCGGTGAAGAAACTCACCGACAGCGCTCGCGGCGACAGCGGTAGTGAAGGGCACAACGGCAGGGGCAAGGTTCTCCAGTTCGGGAATGCAACCCTCTTCTTCGAGCTCAGCTGCCGCTTCGGGGTTCACCGCCCGCCTCCCTTCAGCGTTAATCCTCTCGGATAAAAGCCTTCCCCGGCAATTCAGCCATGCTGTGCCAGGCATCAATGTCGTCACGCGGCCCTGAATCGAGCGAATAGTTTCACTTTCCGAGTGAATCTTTACGCCCATATCAAACACAGGGATTCCGTAGTAGACAGCAAACCGTGTCAACAGCGAGCGGCCGAATTCGTCATCCGTGCACCAGAAAATCACGTCGCAGGCGGGATTCGGAGAGTACGGATTCGAACGTAATTGGCTTTGGAATTACATCTATTTTGGTGCCAAGTCCGACATCTGCCACCATGCGCTCCGCCAGTTTGACCTTGGGAATGTCGGCATCAACGACGCGCGACCCATAAACACGATTAACATTAGTTGCTTCGAAGTTTTCACCGTCGGCGATCAGAACCAAGCCTACGCCAAGGCGTACAAGTTGCTCTGCCACGCACGAACCGGTACCGCCCACACCGACGATGCCGACGCGCAATTCCTGCAGAAGTCGCTGCACGTCGGGGCCGAATGCCCGCACCTGACGATCGAAGAAGTCCGGTATGTAGACCTGTTGTTGTCTCAGAAAGATAAATCGAAAGCGGATTCCTATGATTCTGATTCGCTCCAGCGACACATGTGATCCATCCTCCAGCCATACCCGCCCGCTTGATGGCGCCCCGTTCATGAAAACGAGGCTTGCATGCACTCCGGCGGTTCTGATCCGGTTATACGCGGTTGAAAACAACTTGCGCTCTTCTACATCGTCCTGACCGGAATGATCCGGATATCCATCGGCGGATGCGAATGCACAAACAGGAAGCATGATTTCTGGCGGTCTGCTTTCTTCATCGCCCTCATGAACGATCGTGACGCGATTTTCATGTGATGCGACGAATCCGCAAGAATATCGGTTCCGTCAACGGGCAATATGTCGCGAACGATCAGGCGTGTTTCGGAGGACGTAATGGCCGCCCGGCATACAAGATAGGCGGCTTGCTCAAAGCCCGGTTTCGCGGCTAGATGCTGCGATAAAACATTGAACTCACGTTCAAAGAATGTGACGGAATAGCGCATCAGAGGCCCTTGCCGATGTCGTGTCGCACAGCGGCGAGATAACTGCGGAAATTATCGTTTGTGCGCTTCACAGCCGGATAGGTCCAGAACACATCAGGGTGGGAATTGGGATAGCCGGCGGGCAGAATAATCAGAAGGTCCGCTTTACGCGGGAGGTAAGCCTCCGGGAAATCGAAATCGTGGATGAGGACATGAGTCTCGCCACCACATTTCGCTGCGTCATACGTACATCCTTTTTCGTCCAGGAAATCACGATCGATTTCAGGCAGGATGTCTGTCTGCTCTTCGGCGCTCACGCTCAATTTCCGGGATTAAGGCTGCTTTGCGATGGGCCGTATCCTTGTAGCACAGTCGGAGTCCGCTCGGCGAGAGGGTGGATCTGGGATCTATAGTGCACGGCAACACCACCGAGTTCGCGGGGCGTTCGCGACCACAGCCGCAAAGAGAAGTTCATAAGTTATTGATTCTAAATTCCAACAAAGGCAGGGCGATTTGCATTTGGCTACTTCACATATTGTGAAGTATCCTTGGTGAGTGCATATCGTTACGCGTAAGCATCTGAGGGAGAGAATGAAAAACTAGCCAGATGCGGCGAACGAAATCAAGTCTTGGACCACAATTGTCGAGGCGGTCCGCTGGCACAATTCTGGTGACGTTCGCGGCATGTTCAAGGACGCTGATTTTGTCGATGGGTTCGTGATCTTCAACATTAGGCACAACCGGTACAGGCTTATGACCGTCATCCACTATGCTAAGACAACAGATGAAAGGCAAACCCAAGGGCATGTCTACATCCGATCCTTCTTGACGCACAAGGAATACGACAATCGCAGAAACTGGGACAGGAGGTACGGAAGACAATGAGCACAGTTCTCGCAAATCCGGCAGAAATGATTGCGCATGGCGCAGGTGTGTCCAGACTTTCGTGTAAACGACCAGGTTTTGTTTTTGGGGATGGGGTCTGGGAAAGGGGGCAGTTCCCCTTCCCCAGCCTATCTCTGTAGAAACAGAACGCGGTTTTCATTGGGCAACTCTCTCAAGGGTTGGCATCCGCTCCGGCCACAAAATGGTGAAGTGGTTCAGGGCCTCGCGCCAGTGATGAATCGGCATGGTCCACTTTTTCGCTGCCTGCCGCAGCGCCAGAAATAGCAACTTCAACGCCGCTTCTTCGTTGGGGAATCCGCCGCGAGTTTTGATGATCTTGCGCAGCGATCGGTTCAGCGACTCCACGCTGTTGGTGGTATAGATCGCGGTGCGAATGTCCAGGGGGTAGTTGAAGAACGGAGTGACCCGCCCCCAGTTTCGGCGCCATACCTGGCTGACGCTGGGATAGGCTTTCCACTTCGTCTCCAGTTCCGCCAGATGCTGTTCCGCCTCGGCGGCCGTGGCGGCGCGATAGATCAAACGCAGATCCCCGGCTACAGCCTTGCGCAGTTTCCAGGGCACGTAGTTTAGCGAAGCCCGCACCAGATGCACGATGCACAGCTGTACTTCGGTCCGCGGATACACCGCTTCGATGGCTTCCGGAAATCCTTTCAGCCCGTCTACGCAAGCGATGAAAATGTCCTTCACCCCGCGATTCTGTAACTCGGTCAGAACTTGCAGCCAGAACTTGGCTCCTTCCGTCTGTGCCACCCATAGCCCCAGCACTTCCTTCTGCCCTTCCAGGTCTACGCCCAGCACCACGTAGATCGCCTTGTTCTGCACGTGGCCTTCGTCCCGCACCTTCACCATCAGGGCATCTAAGTAGACGATCGGATACAGTTCTTCCAGCGGCCGGCTCTGCCACAGCTTCACTTCCTCGATCACCGCCTCGGTCACATTGGAAATCAGCGTCGGAGAAACTTCGATCCCATAGATCTCTTCCAGGTGGCCCTGGATCTCGCGGGTGGTCATGCCGCGGGCGTACATCGAGATGATCTTGTCGTCGAAGCCTGTCCAACGTGTCTGTCCCTTGGCCACGATCTTGGGATCGAACGTCGCCTTTCGGTCGCGCGGCGTTTCCAGCTCCAGTTCGCCGAAATCGCCCTTCAGGTTTTTGCGGCTTTTTCCGTTACGCGTGTTGCCCCGGTGGTGGCCCGCAGGATCATGCTTCTCGTAGCCGAGATGATCGGTCATCTCCGCTTCTAGGGCCCGTTCCAGAATGGCCTTGGTCAGTTCTTTCAGCAGCCCGTTCTCCCCGATGATATCCTCGGGCTTCTTGTAGTCGGCGAGCAGTTGATCGATCACCTTCTTGTCGATTGCCATGGGGTCCTCATTCTCCTCTTCCCCTGGCCATTTACACAGTTCTATTTACACCCTCCATGGCGCTCCCCGCGTCATACACAATGATGCAGAACTTGAAATGTATACCGATGCTCTTTTCCGGCTCACCGCGCTGGAGAGTCCTTCTGGCTCTGAAGTTGAAGCAATCGAACTCCTAACCTTGCTTGTGGAACGTTACGAACAAGAGCATTACTCCATCCCCAAGGGTGATCCGGTTTCGGTTGTGCGATTCATCATTGAACAACAGAATCTCACACAGCGTGACCTCATTCCTCAATTTGGTTCGGAGAGTGCGGTTTCGATGTTCATGACAGGACACCGCAATCTCACCTTGGAACAAGTACGGAAATTGAGCACTCGGTTCAAACTTCCCGCTGACGTTTTCATCCCCAAAGGGTCTGTCACGTACAGCCCAAAGCGACTCGCGAAAGGGCGCTCACGTTCTCGATAATTGTCGCTCCGGATTGGCCAGTGAGATCAAGCGGAATGGATGACTCACGGCCGATTATTCGTGAAGGATTTTCTTCTCAAGCACAATCGCCGGAGTTGTCAATGACTTGCCGAGGTTGTGGTTCTTCGGGTATGTCGTAAAAGGTGTCGTAGCCTTTTTTCGCTACGCCCGTCTTTCAACAGTTTCGCTTGCCGCGCCGTAATCCAGTGCGGCGCGGACGACATCGAGTTCCGGATGCTGATAATGCATTGCAGCCTTTACGTCTCGATGTCCCATGGTTTTCATGACGGCGGCGAGGTTCCCGGTCCGCATGAGAACCCTTGTGCCGTAGTCATGCCGGGCACAATATAGAACGAGTTCCTTCGGAAGTCCCGCTTGGCGGTGCGCTTCACTGAAGAGACGGTCGATTGAACGCAGGTGCCCAGAAGCGGCACAGTTGGATGGAAACACCCATCCCTCGCTCCTTGTACCGCAACGTGCACGCAAAAGATCGCTGACGCGACGACTCATTGGAACCAGGCGCCGCCCCTGGTCTTACTGTCGGGCACGAAAATCACGTGATTCCGCCAATCGAGATTCTCGATGCGCATGCGATAGAGTTCACGTTGGTTTTTCATTCCCGTATCGCGCATCAAGACGACGGTGTCGCGGAAAAGCTCAAAGGTTCGCCTCCTCCAGGTGCAGGCCTGAGCTCCTTCGAGCAACTTCCTTTCTGCTTCATCATCAAGCCGAAGATGCCGCCCACGCTCCATCATCATTTTGATTTTTGGAGCGTGGCCGATCACGTTCCACTCCTCCGCTTTGTGGAGCATTCGTCGCAGTGTCCGCCAAGCGCAGTTGGCATTTGCAGCCGAGCCCGGAAATTCCAATTGCTCGGCACAATCGCCTGTGATCTGGTTCACTCGGACCTCCACAACCGGTGTCGCCTTCAAGAGCCGCCAGCCGTTGCGGTAGAACTTCCTCGTCGTTTCTTCCAGCCTGGCGGTATCCACCCAAGCCAGAAAGCGCTCCGCAAACTCACCGAGAGCGGTGGGCTTGCTTGGAAGTGGATCGGTGTTTTCAATTACTGAAGCCAGCATCAGACTTGCCGTTTTTAGCGCCCTAACTGATTTCGTTTCCTGGGTTGATGCTCGGTAGCGACGGCCTCGCACCGTGAAGTCGTACCAATAGAACTTCGACTTCAGTTTCTTAAAGAGCTTCACGAGTTTCCTCCTTGCTGCCCGCACGGAAGCCACTCGCATGTTCTGCACAATGCAATCGTGAGAACGGCTACATGATAGCTTACTGGATCCCTGAGGTACTTCAAAGCTGGGTCAACGCGGAGATCCCCCCTGTAGCGTTGTCCTAGTGCGCGTCGAAGTCGTTGTATTTCGTCTTCAGAGCCAAGGAACAATAGACTGCAAGAAGTGCCTACTCGTTCACATCGCATTCCTCTACAAACCGAAAGTCCATTTTCTGGATGCGCTTCTTTGCAGAATCAAATGCTGCGCAAAATCTAGCATCGAGCGTGAGAGCTTTCTTATTGTGCTCGCTTAGGTTACCCACTGGATTCGTTTTCCCGGCTATCAGGATGGCGAGCCTGAAGGCGAAGTCAGCTGTTTGAACGGTTGCACTGGGATTGCAGTGACGTCCGTAGCTACTGCGGAGCTTGCCCGATCTGCCTATGTACCAATGGCCTTCGTTCTCGCTGAAGAGATAGATCCCCTGCCTCGGCATCGCGTTCGGCAGATTGCCATAATACGGCCGCATACAGATCAGTCGGTCCAATTTCGGTTGAAGGAACTCCAGTGACTTAACGAACGTGGGATCCAGACGATTCAGGGACATGGCAAGTTGCGTGACGGAATAGTCAGTGTATGTGCCGCACGCAAGAAGTTTCGGGCTCTGACGTGACACTCAGGTCCGCCACATCTCGACCACCACGGGTCGTCAAACATGTCAAGAAAGGCCTGGGCAGTGCTCTCGAGCGGTTAATGGCTGCGAGCGAAAGTGAAAGCCCAAACTTGCAGCATTCCGCTTGTTTCGCCGGGCAACGTATCCTTCACCCGCGGGAGCAGTTCGAGGGAATCAACGGTCCGCGGCCGTTGCGGAGGGGGAGGGCCTGAGCGGTGGGGGAAGGGGCGCACGAGCAGTGATCCCCTGGCCCTCTGTGACTGTGTAGACGAAATCGGCGGGGACATCGCGCAGCAATTCGGTCTGGCCGCTCGGCCAGGTGACTTCAACCCTGTCCATCTTGTCGGCGGCGCCCAGGCCGAAGTGCGGCCGCAGGTCGTTCTGCGAGAGATAGCTGCCACCGCCCCGAACTTCATTGAACTGCGTAACTCCGGCGGCATGAATGGTGACCCGCGCGCCGATGGCGGCACGATTGCTCTTGGTTCCAATCAAATGAAAACCAACACGGTGGTTGCTGTTGCGGGTCTTACTTATCAACAGCGACGGCGGCTGGCCGATGTTGAGCACGAGAATGCCAATGTTGCCTTCGTTATAAACGTCGCCAAAAGCTGCGCCGCGGCGCGATTCAGGTGGGATGTCGAACACGCCAGAGGATTTGGAAATATCTTCAAAGGTCCCGTCATGATGGTTACGGAACATCTGCATGGGTTCTTTGTAGCCAGGGCTCCCGGGGATCGCGTCCACTTGCGGATAGACGTGCCCATTGGCGACGAATAGGTCTGCCCATCCGTCGTTGTCAAAATCTGCGAAACCGGTGCCCCACTTTACATAGCGATAGCTTGGCTGGCCGAGTTTTGCTGGCCAAGACATATCCGTGAATGCGCCTCCACCAAGATTCCGGTATAGGTTGTCGACCTGGTCCGTGTAGTTGGTGACGAAAAGGTCGAGCTTGCCATCGTGATCGTAGTCGGCGAAATCCACGCCCATGGAGCCGAGTTCCTGGCCGTCATCACCAAGGGCCGCCCCGGCCAGCATACCGACCTCATCGAAGGTGCCGTCATGGCGATTGTGGTAAAGGAAGTTGGGGCCGGCATCATTCGCGAGGAACAGATCAGGCCAGCCGTCGTTGTCGTAATCGGCCCAAATTGCGCCCAGACCATAGCGGTGCTGCGGATCGTCCATCCCCGCTTTTTTGGAGACATCCTCGAAGGTGCCATCACCGCGGTTGTGAAACAGGTAGTCGCCTTCGCCCTGCATTCCCCACGGACCGCATTGCACCAGCACGCCCTTGAAGCGGCAGAATTTTTCGTCGCTGCCGAAGGCGGGCAGATGGTTCATATCCACGTGGACATACCTGGAGACGAACAAGTCGACGTGTCCATCGCGATCATAATCTCCCCAGGCGGCACCGGTGGCAAAGCCGGTAATTCCGCCCAGCCCTGCCTTCTCGGTTGCATCTTCAAATTTGCAATTGCCGAGTCCGCGATATAGAACGCTGTGTCCGTATCCGGTGACGAACAGGTCCAGATTCCCGTCGTTGTCGAAATCGGCTACGGCAACACCCATGCCCCAACCTTTGACGGTAAGTCCCGCCTGCTCCGTGATGTTGGTGAATTTGCCATCGGTGTCCTGGCGATAAAGCGTGACCATCAGGTCGCCGCCGCCGCGGTAGCGGTCGACACTTGATCCGTTAGTTAAGACTATATCGAGCCGCCCGTCGTTGTCGCAGTCAAAGAAGCCCACTCCGCCGCTCATGGATTCGACGATGTAGTGCTGCTCCTTGGAGGCTAAATGCGAGAGTGTCAGCCCGACCTGTGGCGCGACATCCACGAACTGAGGGACCGGACTGGCAGAAGAGTTATTCTGCGCGGCCAGCGAGCAGGTAGGCAGCAGCAGAACACAGCAGATGGAAAGAAGAGGACGTCCGAACATAGAAAATAACGTCAGGAGATCGGCCATTGTACTGCGCAAAGCTCGGTAATGGAAATTAACTGGCAATAGTGAGGTGACAGAGCACCTCTCCGATCAATTCCGAGTTTCTGCCCCGATCTGCCATGGGTGACGCGAAAGTCGTACTGCGTTCTCAACCGGGGGACGTTGTCGCAAACTATGCATGGTCGGCAGCGAAAGAGGCATCGCGTGCAACAGTACGCTCGGCTGGTGCTGGGCCGGTCGAATTCCGAACCACCAATTCGGGTTCACATACGATCTTGGGAATCCAAGGTTTGTGGTCTTCGAGGCGTTCCAACAAAGTGCGTGCCGCTATTTCTCCCATTTTTTCAAGCGGCTGGCGCACGGTGGTGAGAGTTGGGTTGTTGTGCACAGCAATTCTAATGTCGTCGAAGCCCACCACAGAAACATCTTCAGGAATCCGCAATCCAACCTCTTGAAACGCGCGGATGGAGCCGATGGCGGAGATGTCATTATACGCAAACAGGGCGGTGAATGGCCGCTGGCGGGCGAGCAGCTTCTTGGCGAACGGATAACCCAACTGGGGTGTGGCATCATCGCTCGCAAGCTGAATCACCAGGCTGGCCGGCATGCGGACGCCTAGTTCCGCAGCAGCTTCGCAAATGCATTTCCAGCGATCCTCTGAATCTGGACTCACGCTAGCACCTTTCATGAACGCAATGTCCGTATGGCCGAGCTTGAGGAGATGATTGAGGGCCAGCCGGGCTCCCCTGCGATGATTAAGAACAATATTTGTGACATCCTTTAACCGGAGATGCCCAGGGACGGCAACCGTTGGCAGCGGCAAAGGGCGATCCATAACTGTGTCAATCGTAATGAAACCTTCGACGCCGCGATCCAAAAGAAGATGCGCATAGCTTTCAAGGAGATCCGGGTCGTGGCGGTGAGCGACCGTGAGGAAAAAATAACGCTTCTCGCGCAGATATCTTTCAATGCCACTAATAATCGGTGAACCATAGAAATCGCCGATCTCTTGAGTGACTACGCCGATCATGTAAGTGCGTTTTGTCCCGAGATTGCGCGCGTGAAAACTGGGGCGATAGTTGAGCTTGCGAGCGGCAGCGAGGATTCGTTCTTGGGTGTGCGCCGGGACCGAGCGGGAAGCAGCGGTTTTGTTCAGCACCGCCGAACAAGTTCCTTTCGCGAGGCCCACGCGTTGAGCCACCATTTCCAGAGTTACGGGCCGACTCTTTGTACTGGCGTCGCTTTTTTGGAGAGCTGTCATTGAACGGTCTTTGCCTTTCCAAAATAAGTTCTCGCAGTAGAGCGCTGTGCGAACAGCGGCTGACAGCCTACATAAACGAACTTCGTGCACGACGTAAGCCGGAACCCGTCGCACATTCACAATAAGCAAGTAAGTTCGCGAATTCAACTCAGATGTATATTTAATCGGCGCTTCTCCGGTAAGCAAACATTGTGGAATACCGGTTCCCTGACGTTCTCCGCTGAAAGCGTCAAAAGGGGCAAGAAGTCTGCTCGAATCCCGCAACTTGGCCTGAATCTCGCTCGCAAGTACCTGGCGCGGAGATATCGCTTGCGGATACATCACTTGCCGATACATCACTTCGAAGCGGAGCCGGTTTGCAAGTGAAGACAGTACTTGCCGGAAGGATCAACTACCACACATAGAGCGCTGCGATCCGTGGCGGGCCGGAACGTCCGTCTATCCCTTGCGTCTCGATTACCCCTTTATGCCGGGACCCGGCAAAGCATTGTCAAACTTGCTGAGCTCGCCGCCAGTCCGGCACCAGCTCGCCGACGGAGCCGTACCGCAAATGTAGGGGTCAATCGTTGTTCTAATTCCCATGTTCGCTGGAAAAGCTGAGGGCAGATTGATTCACAGCGAAACTCGCTCTTAACGGTAAAGAAGGCGAAGGAGATTGTTGAATTCGGGTTCCGATTTTCCCTTGGTATCTAAGAACATAGCGCAGTTTGGCACTTTTCCATTTCTTAACACTCGTCAGCTTACCGTAAAGACCTTTTTATCTTGGCAGGCAAGTCCCTAAATGGACCCCAACGAAATTTGGGCCGAACTAGGAGGCGAACACCCAAGGTTGGGTTTCGTGGTGGTCGGTGCTCTCTTCTGAGTGGCAAGATGGGGTCTCTCACGCCACATATTTCAATTCGTGCCTAGGTGCGTGGTGGCGATGCGCGGCTAGCAACCTAGGCAAACTGTTTAGAAAACCGGTATTTTAGATGTCTTCACGGATGGGGCGGTAAGATTTTTTCTTGACAATCCTAGTGCTTTAGTACTAGAAGAAGTGCGCTACAGCATTGAATAGTAGTAAAGAAGCCTGCCCTCAAACCGTCTTCGGGGAGGAGTTTATGGGATCCAGTCTGTTGAAGCTGATCGCGGTTCTCCTAGTTTCCTCGGTCATGTTTCTGCCGCTTTCGTTTGCCCAGACAACCACCGGCGATATTGGCGGAACGGTGACTGACCAGACCGGTGCTGCGGTTCCCGGCTGCGCCCTGACGCTGACTGACCAGGCTACCAGAGCTGAACGCAAGACGACCTCGGACGCGCAGGGCGATTTCAGCTTCCGCCAACTCCCCGTCGGGTCCTACACCCTTACTGTGACCAAGCAAGGGTTCAAGACGATGTCGCAGAGGAACCTGCCAGTGCACGTTGCTACGATGACGACGAGCCCTGTAAAGCTGGAGGTGGGGGCGACGGCGGAAACGGTGACCGTGGAGGCCGCGGCGATCAATTTGAATACAGAAAACGGCGAAGTCGGCAACGTTATGCTGAGCGACCAGGTGAGCCAATTGCCACTGAACGGCCGCAATTTCATCGAGTTGACCACACTGATGCCGGGCGCTTCCGTGGGAGGAGGGTTTGACAATAAGAATAAGGGGTTGCTGGCGGGGGTGGACATCTCTTTCAGCGGCGCACCGGCCAACGCCAACCAGTGGCAGGTGAACGGGACCAATAACAATGACGTAGGATCGCAACGCACCATTCTCGTCTATCCCTCGGTGGACGCCATCCAGGAATTTAAGATCTTGCGCAACAGCTACGGTCCAGAGTATGGCGGAGCTGGCGGCGCCCAGATCAACCTCGTCACGAAAGGTGGCGGAAACCAATTTCACGGGGATGCCTACTATTACGGCCGCAACGACGTGCTCAATGCCGAAAACTTTTTCCTCGGCCAGCAGAAAATCGGCTGCGTCCCCGGCGATCCAGTGTGCGGAAAGAAGAACTTTCTGCGCCGCAACGACTTCGGCTACACCGTCGGTGGTCCGGTCAAGAAGGACAAAATCTTCTTCTTCTGGTCGGAAGAGTGGAACCGCGAGCGCCGTGGCCAGGTTCGGCAGGCGTGGATTCCGACGCCGGCGGAGATTGGCGGCAATTTCACCGATATTGCTGGTTGCCCGCCCGGTTCTGGCGCGCCGCCGGTTCCGAACGACCCACTCACCGGACATCCATTCCCTAACAACACCATTCCCTCTGATCGGCTCAGCCCCGCCGGCCAGGCTTATCTTTCGCAGCTTCCGGCACCGAACATCAGTAATCTCTGTGCCTCACATGACTGGGTATCGCAAGTGGGAATTCCGCTGAACTGGCGTGAAGACAACATTCGCGGTGACTTAAACATCACCAAGAGCACGTCGCTAATGATTAACTTCACCAATGAATCTTGGGTGAATCCGCTGCATGGGTATGAAGAAGGAGGCCTGTGGGGCGACTCGAACTGGCCGGCAGTGAGTGATTCGTGGTCGCAGCCCAGCAAGATGCTTGTCGCCAAATTGACCACGACCCTCGGCTCCACGAAGGTCAACGATTTTGCCTTTTCCTGGTCAGCTAACCGCATCAACATCACCCAGGCGGGCGATAATCCGAAACTGCAGCAGCAGATCGTTTCCGCCATGCCCCTGATTTTCCCGAGCAGCGGGAAGCTGCATCCCACGCAGCTTCCGGAACAGATCTGCTGGTGCTCTACGTATCTCGGCACCATCGGCCCGTGGGGCAACCGCCAGGACCTGTTCGCGTGGAAAGATGATTTCTCCATCTCGATCAAGAGACATACCTTCAAAATGGGTGTGCTCTACGACCAAAACGCCAAAGATGAGGAACAGGGCGACGAGGCCGGCGGAATGTGGGGCGCGGCAGGTATCGTAACCAGCACCGGACCGAGCCTTTCCGGCAGTGGTTATGCCTGGAGCAGCCCGACCGGCGGCAACCAGTGGTCGGACACGATACTGAAGAACGTGCTTTGGGGGGTGAACGAAAACTCGAAAAACGTAATCAGCGATCCTCGCTGGCGCGATGTCGAGCTCTACTTTGGCGACAACTGGAAGGCAACCAAGACGTTGACGTTGGATTACGGCTTGCGCTGGTCGTTTATGCCTGACGCATGGCTGGCCGACAACAGGCTGGCTGCCTTTGAGCCATACGCCTACAACCCCAAGCTCTCGCCAGCCACCTCTGCGTGCAACGGCATTGTGCTCGCAGCGGGAGCGCCTAATGGTTGTGCGGCGCAGGGCTTCGCCGGAGGTGTATATTCCAAGAATCGCAGCATTGTTCCCTCAAACTACCACCTGATTGCGCCGCGCCTCGGGGTCGCATGGGACGTCTTCGGCCGCGGGAACTGGGTGCTGCGCGCGGGAGTTGGGCAGTTCTTCACTCGCGATCCGATCAGCGGTACCAGCACGCGGCTGGTTGGAGCAAATCCCCCGTTCACCGTCGGCGTCGGCCCTGAGCGCACGTTAGACGGCCCCACATTTACACAAGGCGTAAATATGAACGACTTTGGCTCGCCGGGGGGAACGGGAACCCAAAGCGTGCAGCTGACCCCGAACCTTGCGAATAGCTGGCAGTGGAACCTGACAACTGAAGTTGCGCCGTTCCGCAATGCCAAGCTCGAGGTTGGCTATGTGGGTCTGCGCGGCATTCACCTTGACACTTACCTTGATATTGATCAACTGCCGCCACAGAACCGTTTGGCTTGGATTACCCGTCCTTCTGGAAATAATGCCAACAACCTGTTCCCCTTCGGTGCCAAGTACAGTGGCGCGCCAGGGGCCATCTACCAATGGGCCCATGCCGGGGACTCCATTTACCACTCACTGCAGAGCCAATTTACACTCAAAATGTCGCATAACTCCATCTTCCAGTCGAGTTACACGTGGTCCAAGAACATCGCCAACGTCGAAGGCGATTACCCAAATAACCAGGACGGCATTGCGGACCTCTACAATCCGCGCGCCAGCCGTGGACTGTCCAACTTCGATCGTACAAATGTTTTTTCCTCCAGCCTGGTTTACAACCTACCCACCCTAAAAGGCCAAAATAACTTCGTACAAGGCGTTGCCGGTGGATGGGAGACCAGCACGGTGGTGAGCATCGCAACCGGCAATGCTCTTACCATCACGGGCGGATTGCAAGGCACCACATGCGTCTCTCTCGGAAATGGAACACCCTGCACCGGGACCATTGGCGCGGATCCATGGGGGGCAGTGGGCAACGGCGCATTCACGAATCTTAGCGTTCGTCCACTGATGACCGGCGGGTCCTGCTTCAGCGGAAACAAGCTGAAGTGGATCAACTCAGACGCGTTCACCATGAACGGTTATGTCCTCGGACAGGCGCCATTCGGCAATACCGGACAGTGCCATGGCCCAGGCATCCGCGATGTGGACTTTGCGATCGACAAGAACTGGAACCTGCCGAAAATGCTGGGCGAGAATACGAAACTACAATTCCGGTTGGAGTTCTTCAACCTATTCAACCATCCGATGTTCCGCTACGGCAGCTCTAGCTTGGATAGCAACGTGAATCTGCACTACGTAGGCTCTGGCGGGCAGGTGGTGAACGGCGTCGTGCAGGGAACCACTCTGCAGACGGGATCGGCTTTCGGCAACACGCCGTTCTCAAGCAATCTGGGCAACCGCGAGATTCAGTATGCCTTGAAGTTCATCTTCTAAGGCGCTCGCACATCGGACTGGGGAAAAGGTGGGCTTGACTTTGGTCCAGCCCACCTTTTTAATTCAGTGCAAGTTTATTCCTTGTCCAGAAACGGGGCCGGTCGGTGGTCAGCCGCGCATTAAAGGGTGAGGGCAAATCTTGGCGGCCAGCCGCGCTCGTTGTGGTCGTCGTCGTACTGGTTTCTGTTGTCTTTGCCGAAACCCCGGCAAGAAGGCGAATTGCCGAGCTCATCCGTCACGATCAATTGCCCGCCGCTGAGCAGCAACTCTGGGACGTCCTGAGTGCCCATCCGGACGAAGTCTGGGCGCTAGAGCTGATGGGCGAGCTGCGCGCCCGCCAAAAACGCAATAGCGAGGCCGAGGCGCTATTCCGTCGCGTGCTTGAAACTGATCCTTCCAGTCTGGAGGCGCAACGCAGGCTGGGAGCTTTGTACCAATCCGAGGGGAAAGCTGCGGAAGCCGTCGCGGCCCAGGAGGCGATCGTGAAGAGTGTGCCTCACGACCGTGATGCGAACCTGGCGCTGGCCGCGCTCTACGAGCAGACTGCCCAATATCAGGAGTCAGTGACGGCAGTGGAGCGCATTCCAGTTACATTGCGCCCAGCGGGGGCTCTCCCGTTGCTGGCCGATGATTACTTCCAACTGGCGCAGCCCGAGAAGATCCCTTCCCTGATCTTACAGGTGTTACGCCTGCCGCCGGCGAGACAGGAAGCGGCGCTCGATTTCGTGGCGGTGCTGCTGCACAACGGCTATGTCCACGACGCCTCGAAGTTGATGCAAACGATCCGGCCAGCGAAGCCCGGCGCCAGTTACGTGCACGTGCTGGCTCGGGTTCGCGAAGCCGAGGGACATAAACCGGAAGCAGCGCAGTTATTGGCGGAGGCGCTCCGCATGCAGCCGAAATCGTTCGACATCCTCTTCGATTCCGCCCGCTTTGCCGCCGAGGAGAACCATTGGAAAGACTCGGTGGAGCTGCTGAAGCGCGCGGACGCGGTCAAGCCGGACGACCCCGCCGTGCTGATGAAGATTGCCGTCGAATCTATGCAAATCGGAGAGCTCGAGGGCGCCAGGTTGGCATCCAAGCGCCTGTATGACCTCGAACCCGACAATCCGGACGCGCAGTACGTCTATGGCAGGGTATTGCAGGAGACGCAGCGGTTCCAGGAAATCCTGGCTCCCCTGGCGCGGAAAATGGTGGCGGAGCGGCCCGACGATCCGCATGCGCTGTTTCTGCTGGGAATGGTCGATTACGACGAAGGCAGCGAAGCCGAATCACGACAGGAGTTCACCCGCAGCTTGCAACTCGATCCTAAGAATAATGACACGCGCTATTATCTGGCGATGCTGGATGAGCGTGATGGGAATTTTGAGGAGGCCCGTAAGGGTCTGGAAGAAGTGGTGAAGACAGATCCGAACCACGCTGGTGCCCAGCAGGAACTGGGGGTGATCCGGCTGCGTCAGGGAGAGGTAGCTGGCGCGCGAACTGCCCTGGAAATCGCAGTTAAACTGCGGCCCGATTTGCCGCAAACACACTACCAGCTGGGACTGGTCTATGCGCGGCTGGGAATGACCGACCAGGCAAAGACGGAAACACAGACATACCAGCAATTGCACCAGGCTGCGAATGACAAACTGAAGCGCGAGATATATCCGCGATCTCTGAATACGAAGTCTGCTCCACAATGATGCCGCTCCCAATTAGCCGGGGAATATTCGTTGCCTGTGCGTTGGCGTTCGCGATGTCCACCTGTGCTGCCCAGTCGCCCGCCAAAACAGCGGAGTCTGGCGCCAAGAGCACTCGGCCGGCGCCCAGAACGGCGGCGCCCAAAACCGACGCCGCGCAACAGCATTTCAATTCCGCGCAGACCTATCAACTGGCCGCAGATTTCGAGGGTGCGGCCAAAGAATATCGGCGGGCGATCGCCATCGGGCTCGACCACCTGGGCAATCTTCGCAGCGCCAGGCACGATTACGCCGGAGCGGAGCAACTGCTCCAGCAGGCGCTCCGAACCGACCCGGATAATCCGGATCCGGCCGTGGACCTCGCCATCACTGAGCTTTATTCCGGCGACATGCAGAAGGCGAAAACCGACGCGAAGGCGGTGCTGGAGAAGAATCCGGACCATGTCCGCACCCGCGTCCTGCTCGGCAAAATTGATTTTTTGCAGGGGAACTATCAAGCCGCGGCCGACGAACTGCAGGCCGCTCTGGCTCTGGCCACCGATTTTGATGTGGCGTACAGCCTTGCGTTGGCTGATCTGGAACTGAAGAAGGTCTCGCTGGCGACTGTGCTTTTCGACGAGATGAAGAACTCGCTGCCCGAGAGCGCGCAGCTGCACATATTAATTGGGCGGGCCTTGTTGGCGACCGGCTATCCGCAGCTGGCGACAAAAGAATTCGAGCACGCCACCACGCTGGACTCAAGGTATCCGCAAGTCCATTTTTATTTGGGGCTGGCCTACCTGTTCAGCGCGCAGGCGCCCGATGTTCCGCCTGGCGAGGGCCATGTGGAACTGGCCAAAGCGGAAACCTCCCTGCAAGAAGCCATGAAGCTCCAGCCTCAGGACTCGCGGGCATTTTTTTACCTGGGCCGGTGCTACGCGTCCGAGGAGCAATGGGCAAAGGCGGCGGACGCATATCGCTCTGTAATAAAGCTGACGCCGGCTGCGCAACAGATGGATGCCGCGATGGCGGGTGCCTATGAAGGTCTCGCTGAAGCGCTGCACAAGCTTGGCAAGAACGCGGAGGCCGACGAGGAGGCGGCGAAGGCGCAGCGGCTTCGCACCACGCTTCAGAAAGACGGGGCAAGCGCGGGCGTAAGCGATACCGGGAGGGCGAACGGTGACTCTAATCAGCAGGAACTTCAATCGATGATGTTGCGGCCCGGCGACTCCGAGCGGTACGACGTCAAAGCGGAGGCCGCGTACACAAAGTCAGTGTCTCTGCTGCTGGGACAGGCGTATCACAACCTGGGGGTGATTGACGCGCGCGCGTCGCGTTATACCCAAGCCGCTGAAGAATTCTCGCAAGCGGCGAAATGGGAGCCTTCGATCGCCAGTCTGGACCGCAACTGGGGCCTCGCCGCGTTCCGTGCAGAGAAATACGACCAAGCCACCGGACCGTTGGAGCGGGAGTTGCGCCGCACGCCGAATGATCTCTCCATCCGAGAGATGCTGGGCGTGTGCTACTACATGAGCGATAACTTCGCCGGGAGCGCGGAGACGTTGCGCCCGGTGCTCGATCAGCTGCCGGACAACGCAGGACTGCTGTACGCGGCTGGCACGTCGCTGGTGCGCAGCGGTGATGCCAAGAACGGCGCGCGCGTTTTTTCGCGGATGCTGGAAAAGGACCAGACCGTGCCGGCCGTACACCTGATGCTGGCTCAGGCTTACGCCCAGGAGCAGAATTACCCGGAGGCCCGGGCGGAGTTTGCGCGGGCGCTGCAGCTCGATCCGCATACCGCCGAGGCGCACTATGGTTCTGGAATGGTGGCACTCAAGCAGGGAAAGCTGGACGCGTCCGCGGATGAATTTCAGCAGGAGCTGTCGGTCAATCCGGGCTACATCCCGGCGGAATACCAGTTGGGATACGTTCGGCTGGAGATGCATCAGGCGGATACGGCCATCCCGTTATTTCAGGATGTAGTGAGTCGGCAGCCGAACCATTCCGATGCCTATTATGAGTTGGGAAAGGCCTTGCTGGAACAGGGAAAAGTGAAGGACGCCATTCAGGATCTGGAAACCTCCATCCACCTGCACCCGACAGATTACGCATACTATCAGCTCAGCGTCGCATATCGGCGGGATGGGCGCGCCGATGACGCAGAGCAAGCCGTACTCATGTACCAGAAGCTCAGGCCCAGACCCCATGTGTCGCAGCAATAACGGGCAAGCGGGTTGAAGGGCCTACCAGTATGAAGCGATTCGTGGTGCATCTTGGGATGCTGCTGCTCTTCGCCGCTGGGCTGGTCACGGCGCAGCAGCCTTCTCCTCCCCCGAAAGACCCGGGGCTGGTGCTGCGCGTAACCACCCGCATGGTGGTGGTGGATGCTATTGTCCTCGATAAAGAGGGCCATTCGGTCAAAGGCCTGAAATCGGAAGACTTCACGGTCACCGAAGACGGCGTTCGTCAGAGCATCGCATCCTTCTCCGAGCACAATTCTGAGCGCGCGAATGCGACACCGCCGCCAGCCCTTCCTCCGCACGTGACGACGAACCGTCCTGCCGTAACGCAGACGAATGCAGAAAAGGGTACGGTCGCCGTGCTGCTGCTCGACGGTCTCAACACTCCGGCTCAAAATCAGACTTACGTGAAGCAGCAGATGCTGGAGTTTTTGGCTCGGCAATACGATCCGAATACGAGGCTGGCGGTGATTGCCTTGACCAACAAATTGACGGTGCTGCAGAATTTCACCCAGGATCCGCTTCTGTTGCGGGCGGCATTGGGCCGCTACCTGGCTGAAACACCGGCGCTCGCGCGCAGAGGTGGCCAGATGGAAACACCGTCAGCTTCTGTTCCTGCGGCAACTGTCAATTTGCCGGCGCAGGCCAAAGGCGGGCCCACCGGCAGCGGCCCTGACCCGGGGCTTCCTGCTACGCTAGCCGCCGGCGGAAGCAGCGCCAGCATTTTTGAAGATATTGCTTACATGATGGACCGCTTTGAGCGGGAGTCGGAAAACTTCTCGCGCGATACCCGCATCTCGGCTACCCTTTCGGCTCTAGAGGAAATTGCCCGTTTCATGTCCGGACAAAATGGACGCAAGGTGTTGCTGTGGTTTTCCACCGGGTTCCCTTTTTCCGTGGTGGGAGATTCGCCCAGCGCCATGGAGGCGGAAAGAAGTTATGGCGATCAAATCCGCCGCACCATTAATCTTCTGAACGATGCGCATGTGGCCACGTACACTATTGACGCGGGCGGGCTGGCGACGAACAGCCTAGGAGATCCGAGCCTCAGCGGGCGCGATTCGGAGGGCAAGGTTCACCTTGGCATCGACGCCAATCGGACGCTGAGCAGCGAATCCTTCCAACGATTCTCCACGCACGACGCTCTGGAGACGATTGCCCGCGATACGGGCGGACGCTACTTCGGTAACCGCAACGACCTTGATCAAGCCATTCAATCGGCGCTGAGGGAATCGAGCTCCTATTACATGCTCGGCTATTACCCAAGCAAGAAAAAGTGGGACGGGAAGTTTCGCAATATCAAGTTGCAGGTGGACCGGCCGGGAATACAGTTGCGCTACCGCCGCGGATATTTCGCGGTGAACTTTTCGGATTGGAGAAAAGACAACGGCGAGCAGATGTTGACAGCGGCTCTAACGGCGAATTCGCTGCCCTCGACGGAAGTGACCTTCATGGCTCGGGTGCTGCCTCCGCAGCCAGATTCGGATACAGTGGTTGAATTTGCGGTGGACCCCTCCACGCTGTCGTTTCAAACCGAAGCCGGGAACCTCCACCACTGCATGCTGCAGTTTGAGGTACAGGCGTTCACCCTCGAAGGCAAGCGTGTAAAGGCGGAAGTGCAGACCGCGGAGGCATCGCTGCACGAGCCGAGCTACGAAAGGGTGAGCGGGCAGGAGCTGCCCATGAGCGTGCCCATCCGGCTAGCACCGGGGAAGTACATTTTACGTTTCGGCGTGCGCGATAACCTCACCGGATTGTTTGGAACGGCTGATTTGGTATTGGAGGTTCCCGCCAAGCGGGAAAGTAAACGGTAGCCCGGCATTCCGGGATCGCAAATCGGTGCCGCTCGTTCCAGGTGGGTCTATAATTTGTCCGTTTCGGAGCTATGGGCTCACAAAAAATTTCGCTCGAATGGGTGTTCCCGCACGACGAACTGGTTTTCTGTGTCAGCACAAGGACGGAGGGGACAGTCATGAGGTCGAGGCATCTTTGGTCGCTGACTCTGGCGCTGGCCTTTTTCTGCGCGGCAAGTGCCGCGCAACAGCCGACAACTATGAGTGCTGGTACTTCCGGTGGACTTACCACCATTACCGTTCGTGTCAGTTACCAGCAGAACCACCGGCCCGCGTCGGCATTGCGGGTAGAGCTGATTTCTCCGTACGGGGGCGTGGTGGATTTGCGGACAACCGACGGAAATGGCGGTGCGGCCTTCGACAGCGTGTCCAGCGGGCGTTATCGGGTGCGGGTAAGCGGGCCTGACATCGAGACAACAACAGGCGATCTTATTGAAACGGGCGGCAGCCTGGGTGGGCCGTATATCACCGAAAACATACAGGTTCGTTTGACCCATACGGCTGGGAGTGGGGCCGTCGGCGCAACTGTCACGGTAGTCGTCCCAGAGGCTGCCCAGAAAGAATTCAAGTTGGGCTTGAAGGAAATGGACAAAAAGCGTTGGGAGGAAGCCAAAGATCATTTTCAGAAGGCGATTGCTGCGTTTCCGAAATACGCAGAAGCATTCAACAATCTTGCACTGGCGGAAATCCAACTGAAGGACGGCAAGGACGCCGTGGAATCATACCTCAGCGCCACACAGATTGATCCGACTCTGCAGCAAGCCAATCTCTATTTGGGTCAGTTCTATTACGAGAACAAGAAATACAAGGAGGCCGAGCCGTATCTGCTGCGCGCTGCTGCCGACCAACCCGAAAGCGCGCAAACCCTCACCGCGCTTGCCAATGTTCAGCTGCAAAACGGCGAAACCGACCTCGCTCTTACCAATGCCCGCAAAGTGTCTTCTCTTCCCGACCACAAGCAGTTTGCGATTTCACACCTGATCGTGGCGCAGGCGCTCACCGGAAAAGGCAAAGATGATGAGATCGCAAAGGAATATGAAAAGTATTTGAAGGAAGCGCCGGACTCTCCCTTGACGCCCCGGGTGAAGGATGCATTGGCGAAGCTGAAGCCCAAATAAGTAGCGAGAGGGGCCTGGACGCCTGAGCAGCCGCTGGTGGCTGTCATGGGTGCAACCTATCCCTGTAGGCCGCCGCGCCCATTGCTCCATCTGGTTTGCGGCCTTCCGTTTGGTGGACGTCGAGGTTGATCAGGGTTGAATAGATGATCCTGAATATGTTGAGGTCTGTCTCGGTTGTTGGCGTGCTGCTCCTGATCATTCTAGTGGCGTCTGGCTCCTTTCTAATCTCCGCACAGTCAGACTCTCGCAAAAGCCACGAACTCAGTACTGCAACTGAAACTCGGCTGATTGACCCGGGGTGGTGGCCAACCAAGGGAACTGCCCCGCGAGATCAGTATGTGGGTTCGGAGACTTGTGGACGCTGCCATCAAGATATGGTTGCCGCGCAGAGGAATACGCCTATGGCCCATGCAGTGAAACCGGCAACCGCAGACGCGTTCACAAATATGCCGCGCTTAATGCAGTTCCGTACCGGGACCTACGATTATTCTGTCTCCCAAACGGCGACCGGAGCAGAGTATGCGACCACCAACGGCCAGCAGTCCGCCTCAGCGGCCTTGACGTGGGTATTCGGGGACCGACAGTTCGGGGATACTTTTCTGTATCAGCGGAATGGAATCTATTTTGAGAGCCGGGTGAGCTACTACAGGGCTCTGAACGGTTTGGATTTGACAACCGGAAGGACTCGGTTTCAGCCCAGCCGCATCGACACCGCACTCGGTCGGCGCATGTCCCCGGACGAGCCTCCGCTGTGCTTCGGCTGCCATTCCACGGCCTCCAGTACGGACGGTCAATTTCATCCCGAACGATTGATTCCGGGCGTCAGCTGTGAAGCATGCCATGGTCCGGGAGCACAGCATGTGGCGCAGATGAGCCTGGAACATGATGCGAGGACTTCGACGCTCATCTTTAATCCTGCGCGCCTCAGCCCGGCTGACTCGGTGGATTTCTGCGGCGCCTGTCATCGTACTTCGGTCGATGTCAGCCTCAGCTTCATCACTGGGATTTTCAACCTGCGGTTTCCTGCCTACCGTTTAGAGCAAAGCCGCTGCTGGGGGAATGGCGATGCGCGACTCACCTGCACAGCGTGCCACGACGCCCACAAACCCCGAGTGCAAAATGCTGCTTTCTACGACAAAGTGTGCTTGAGCTGCCATTCGCCAGCGAGCGGCGCCGCGAAAGACCGAGCTCACACGGTCGGCACCTGCAAAGTTTCAACCCACGAGTGTGTGAGTTGCCATATGCCGAAATATACGATTCCTTCCATGCATACCGATTTTACGGATCACAAAATAGCAGTCCACGGAGACCGATTCACCGAATGAATAACCGGGGTAGGTGCATTCTCACAGTGGCGCGTGTTGTAGTCCTGAACCTGGCCTGGATGTTTCTGCTTTTCCTTTGCGGAGTTGGATTGCGAGATGCTTCGATGAACGCGCAAGAGAAGGCGGCGCAGCCAAAGTTTAAGAACCTGCAAGTTTTGAAGGACGTTCCTCCAGACCACTTGATTCCGGCGATGCAGTTCATATCGGCATCGTTGGGCGTCGAGTGCGAGTTCTGCCACGTTCGCGATGCCTTCGATAAGGACGACAAACAGTCGAAGCAAACCGCCCGCCGCATGATCCAGATGATGTTCGCCCTCGATGCGGACCAATTTCATGGGGAGCGGGCTGTTACTTGTTACACGTGCCACCGCGGTGCTGCAAAGCCCGTGAGTATACCGATGGTCGACAGCACCGCGCCATACGTTTCCGAGGCTCGATCGGCAGCAAACCCAGCGGCTCAGGGTCGGACAAATTTGCCATCGGCGAACGATGTGATCGAAAAGTACATACGAGCCGTTGGAGGCGCTGCCGCGAATCAGAATGTGTTGAGCCGCGTCGAAAGCGGCACGGTCAGTTTCGGGGTCGGGCCTGGCTTTCCTGTTGATATTCTTTCCAAATCACCGTCACGACAGGCCATGATTGTGCATTTGCCCGCGGGAGATAGCTCTACGGTATTTGACGGTCAAAATGGATGGTTCAGGTCCCCGGCAGGCCCGGTTCGCGACATGACTCAGGAGGACATCGAAGGCGCCAAGCTGGACGCGGATTTGCAATTCCCAATCAATGTGAAGAAGACCTTCCAGGAATTAAAAGTCATAAGAACAGAAAGAATTAGTGACCACGACGCGATCCTGCTATTTCCCACGAACTCGTCTGGCCCGCCCTTGGAGTTGTATTTGGACCGAGAGACCGGGTTGTTGCTCCGGCAGCTGCGTTTTGGCTCGTCGCCCCTCGGTCTTAATCCCACCCAGATCGACTACGGTGATTACAAAACCTTCGATGGCGTACAAGTTCCTCTACACCTGGTTATTACCAGGCCTAATCGAACGCTGAACATCCATTTGTTGCAAGTTAAGCAGAATGTCCCGGTAGATGATGCGAAGTTCGCGCGTCCGTAGGCGCTGCCGCGTTCCCCAGGCGCTTGTAAAGGTGTGGAGGGCGATCACGACTCGAAGTCCACGCGCAGGAGGACTTCGTTCAGAAGCTGCCAGCCGCGCGCCCCGATCAGACATTGGCCAAACTCATCAATGGCCTCGACCCAGAAGGCACAAAGTCACCGGCTGCTTGGCCTCCACCGGCTCTGCGCCCGCCGCTCCCTTCACCTGGATGGACTCGAGATAGCGGACCAGCTCCTTGATTCGCTGATCGGGCCTTCTCCTCATTGCGGCCGTTGACGGCCATGAACGGCTTCCCCCCGCCGGCATCTCCTTCGAGGCGTGTCCTATGATCCCGCCGCCCCACTTGATGACCTGGTACACGTCACCGGCGGGGAACTTTCCGCCTTAGGATTTTTCTCTCAAAATTCAAGCGGCGAGCAGTTGCAGCACTCAACATGTCGCTAGCTGCTAGGTTCCCATCGCTATGGTTGACCTAGAGAGATTTTGCTTCCGCTGCGATAGAACACAGCCAACTTGTCGTCGCGTCTCCGCGATGGCCGATGAAGAGGGCGAACGAGGACTGTGAAATTGGCCTTGTCCTGCTCCAGAGTGACTCCCACCTCCGGGCAACGCTGCGCAACCGGTGGCGCAAGTAACAGCATTGCTTCGTCGCATTAGGGAGCTTCCCATCTTCCACCGTTCCACCTTGTCAAGCGAGCCTCCAATCTCCAGAGCCTTGGCGAAGCCCTCGGCATCGGCTTCGGCATATTTGACGGTGCGGATGCTGTAACCGCGTCTATCTCGACTGCAATGACAATTGCCAGCCTCTTTTCCATTCCTGCCCTCTCGCTTCGCAATTCTCGCGGTTCTCGCCGTGCTACCGTTCTTCAGCTCTTAATAGCCCCTACTTTTATCGGAACCGTTCAAGCTCGGTTCACCACACAGGATTTGCCGTGGATATACTAAAATATATCACATACCTATACTGATATAGAATAATATATACAACCGCTTGGCTATGATGTTGTATATTATATCAGACATGGAAAACAATATAACAAAGAATATCAAGCCGCTCCGACTAGGAGCCCTTCCAGAGGATATGCGCTGGGCCTTGAAGGAGGCCCGCGAGAAGCGCGGCTGGACCCAGAGAGATCTGGCCAGCCGCCTCGGGCTTACCCAGGCGCACATATCCGGCATCGAGTCCGGCAAGATCGTGCCGCGCTACGACACCCTTTTGGAGCTGGTCCGCATTCTCGATCGCGACCTCCTCATGGTCCCGCGCGCCCTCGTCCCCGTCGTGCAGTCGCTCATCCGCGATCATCTGCAGCCGGACCAGAAGGGCGAAGGCGAGGAACGCTCCCTCTACGCCGACGCCGACGAGGACAGCACCTAAGGAGCCGCGCGATGAAGTTTGATCCGAAAAAGCTCGACGCGCTCGCCGTGCGCCTGCACGGACGCCAGATCGGTGTCATTAACCGCCTCGCGGGCGACCGCCAGATCTTTGCGTTCGAGCAGGGCTATATCGACGATCCGCAGCGCCCGACTTTGAGCCTCTCGTTCAAGGGCCGCACCGGCGGGCTCGTCACGGCCCTGCGCCTGGTGCCGCGCCGCGTGCCGCCGTTCTTTTCGAACCTGCTTCCCGAAGGGCACCTGCGCGAGTATCTCGCGAAACTTGCCGATGTTAACCCTGAGTGCGAATTTTTCCTCCTCGCTGTTCTCGGCGCCGATCTTCCCGGCGCGCTCGTCATCGAGCCCCTTGCGGGCGATGTAAAGGAAGATGATGCCCATCATGATGTTGGTGATGCCGATCGCCCTGATGATCGCCCGCGTGAGGCCGTGCTCCGGTTCTCTCTTGCCGGCGTTCAGTGGAAGTTTTCCGCCGTGATGGAAGCATCCGGAGGCCTGACCGTTCCGGCTGGGGGCATGGGAGGGTCGTGGATCGTCAAGCTTCCCTCCGCCCGCTTCGCCGCCGTCCCCGAGAATGAATTTGCTATGCTCGAACTCGCGAGCCGCGCGGGTATCGTGGTACCCGACAACCGTCTCGTCGAAATGTCGGAGATCAAGGGGCTCCCCGAGGAGGCGCGCGCGCCGGGGAGCAAGGCTCTCGCCGTGCGGCGATTCGACCGCGCGGCAGGAGGATCGCCCGTTCACATGGAGGATTTCGCGCAAGTGTTCGGGCAGTATCCGAACGACAAGTACCACTTTCGCAGCTATGCCAACATCGCGTCCGTCCTGTGGGCAGAAGCGGGTGAGGACGCCGTCGCGGAGTTTGTCCGTCGCGTTGTGTTCTCCGTTGTAATTGGCAACGCCGATATGCATCTCAAGAACTGGTCCCTCCTCTATCCCGACCGGCGCAAGCCAGTCCTGTCGCCGGGATATGATTTCGTGGCGACACTTCCTTATAATCCCAATGACACGCTCGCCCTAAGTTTCGGCGGCAGCCCTAGCCTGTCGGAAATCACGCCTGGCCAGATGCGACGCTTTGCCGACACGGCCCGCATTCCGGCAAGCGCGCTGTGGAAAATCGCGGTTGAAACGGCGGAGCGGGCTGCCGCCGCGTGGAAGGGTCTTGAACAGGCCGACCTGCTGCCCAAGGATCTGCGTGCCTCCATCAACAAGCAGATTCTTGAGGTCGCTGCCACGGTGAAGTGATGGAGGAGAGCATCGGCCACAAGTTTCCTCGATCATCACCTGAAGTCCTTCGCCGTGGCAGGCAAGCGTTCCAACCTAGGCACGGATACCGCTCGCGGCGCCTCGTCGCGGCCGCCGGACCGCTCTGATCTTGCCGCTCTTTTCCCCTCCGCAGAAGAACCGATCGGCACCATCAGATTCGAGCCCGGAAACGTGGATTCCCTGGGGCATGTCGAGGTGTTCAAGCACTTCACCCGTTTGAGGATCGACTCGCCTCAGATCGCTCTCGTCACCTTCCCAGGTGGCGTGCCACAGCTCTCCATCGACCCACGTAACCCCGGTGACGAAGCGGTTGGACTCGATGGTGCGAAGAATCTCCCCTGAGTTGGGATCAACTTGATAGATCTTCCGGGCCCGATAATGCCCAACCCAGAGCGTGCCTTCCGCCCACGCGAGACCAGAGTCACCGCCGGCTCCAGGCGCTGGGATCGTGGCGAGGACCTGGCCTGTCTTTGGATCGATCTTCTGAATGCGATTTTCGGCGATCTGAAACAGGTGCTGGCCGTCGAAGGCCGTTCCAGCATGTGCGGCGACATCGATCGAGCGCATCATCCTTCCGCTCGACGGATCGACGGCATTCAGCTTGTCGCCCGATGCAAACCAGACGTGCTGACCGTCGTAGCTGACTCCATGCACGCGATCAGCTCCGGGGAAGGGGCCATACTCGCGGACAATTTCGGCAGTTGATCGTTTCATGCTTCCACCTTAATCGATCGGCAGTCGAGCGGGGAGTAACAAAATCGTCGTGAATCCCGGCACGGGCGGGGTTATCCAGCGACGAGAGCGCGCTCGGCCAAAGGACTGCACTTTGCCTTCCGCCGCAAGCGAGTCGAGTGCACGCTGTACGGTGCGCTGGCTGGCGCCAAGCGCAACCGCCAGGGCAGAACTCGACCACGACTCACCGTCCGCGAGGAAAGCTAGCACATCGCTATGTTCCTCCTCGACAGACCGGGCCAGCACGACGACTTCACGTCTACGCTGCGGAACGAGTGCAAAACCCCGTTTCGTCGCGCTCACGCCGGCCACTTTTCCAAGCATTCTTCGAAGCCGCCCCATCTCAACCCGCAAACGCGCACGGTGCGATTCGTCGACGAACCTTGCTCCGAATGCCCGCGTCAAAAGTACGTCTCTCGGCACGTCTTCGGGCCACGCTTCAGCGAGCGCGCGTACGAGGGCGAACAACACCGGGCGTCTTGCGAGTGAGACGACATTGCTCGCATGACGCACGAGATTCCGGCATGCATCCACGACCATGGCCTTCGATGCCAACAGCGTTTCGACATCTTCGAGCATCAACGGACGCTCTCCGCCCCGCGCAATCAAGCGCGCTGCCGGTGTGCTCAGGACGCGGGATGCGCTTTTGACCTCCGCCAGTAACGCGGGGATACCAGATTGGTGCGCGACGCGTTCTGCCCGACCCAGCGCGGCGCGCGCTTCTTTGGTTCGCAAGCGCCGCATGGCGATTCCCGCAACCACCAGTTCGTGGAAAGTCCTCAACGTGGGCGGGAAAACACCCGAGTCAAGGTCAGCGAGCATACGCTCCGCCTCGTCGAGGTGCCCGATCAATAGGAGTCGCCGGACTTCAAGATAGCGCGCAAACCCGGCGTTCAAGCGGTCGCCGTGCGCTTCGAGGGTTGATCGCGCGGCGTCGAGCATTTTCGCCGGCCAGCCCAGGTCACGCGAGGCGAGGGCGATGTCGGCCTCGGCCACGATGCATCTGGCGCGGGCCACTGCTTCTTTCGGACCGAATGCGCGCCCGGCAGTCCGGAGAAGCTCTTTCGCTCGCGCGAAATCGCCCAGTTGCGCCATGGCGATGCCGCGAAGGGCGAGCGCTGGCGCATCGGTGCGCAGCGCGATTCGCTTCAAGGCCCCGAGTGGATCACCCGCCGAGAGGGCGCGAGCTGCCGCTGTAATCAGAGAGTCCATCCGAATCCCGACACACTTGTCACTCCCACCCCTTCGAAGCTCCGGGCTAAATATAGCGCATGGCCAGGAATGAACAGGCCATCGAGAGCGGAATGAACAACGACGCTCGACAAAAGGAGAATGATATGAACATCCAGAACAAGACCATCTTGATCACTGGCGCCAGCCGCGGCATCGGGCGGGCGCTCGTGGATGAGGCTCTTAGACGGGGTGCCAAGAAGGTCTATGCGGGAACTCGCGGCGCACTCGAAATCACCGATGAGCGCGTGACACCGGTAGCCTTGGACGTGACCAACGCTTCGCAGGTCCAACAGGCTGCGGAGCGGATCGGTTCGCTTGATGTCCTCGTCAATAATGCCGGCATTGCCATTTACGACGATCTGACCAATTTCGAGCTCATCGAAAAGCATCTGGCGGTCAACTTCCTCGGCCTGCTCAGGGTAACTCATGCCTTCTTGCCGGCGCTCAGACGTTCCCGGGGAGCGATCGTCAATAACCTGTCGATGGTGGGGCTTGCGGCAATGCCGATCATTCCTTCCTACTCTATTTCGAAGGCGGCCGCGTTTAACCTTACCCAGTCACTGAGAGCCCTGTTGGCTGGCGAGGGCGTGAGTGTCCATGCCGTCGTACTAGGCCCGGTCGACACAGATATGAACCGCGGGTTCGACATACCAAAAGCCTCACGCGAGTCCGCGGCGGCGGGCATCTTCGACGGCCTCGAAAAAGGCGAAGACGAAATCTTCCCCGATCCTGCGTCCCTATCCATTGCTGAGGGCTGGCGCAATGGGGCGCTCAAGGCACTCGAACGTGAGTTCTCGGCATTTGTGCCAGCCAGCCCAGCGAATGCCGCGTAACGCTCGCGATCAACAGATTTCGGAACCAACGATGAAGGAGACAAGGAAAGGAAAGAGGCAATGACCACACGCAAAACTGGTACACGCGAACAATGGCTGAAAGCACGAATCGAGCTGCTCAAGGCGGAGAAGGAGTTCACGCATCGCAGCGACGAGTTGGCCCGCCAGAGGCAGGAACTCCCGTGGGTGTCCATTAACAAGGGATATCGCTTCCAGACCGACGAAGGCAGCGCTTCGCTGGCCGACCTCTTTCGTGGGCGTTCGCAGCTTCTTGTCTACCACTTCATGTTCGGGCCCGACTATGCAGCGGGCTGTCCATCCTGCTCGATGATTGCGGACGGCTTCAACGGCTTCGCCATCCATTTGGCAAACCACGACGTTACGCTCATGGCGGTGTCTCGGGCGCCCCTGGCGAAGCTACAGGCGTACAAGCGGCGAATGGGCTGGACGTTTCCCTGGGCGTCGTCATTCGGCGGTGACTTCAACTTCGATTTCAGCGTCGGGTTCACGGAGGAACAACAGAGCAAGGAAGGCATCGAATACAACTACCGGAGGGAGAAGGTGTTTCAGTCGCGCCTGATTGAGGAGAATGGCGTCAAGACGGTGGAGAACCACGCAAGCATGTGCGGAACCGATATGCCCACATACTTGCGCGAGAGGCCTGGCGTCAGCGCATTCGCACTCGAAGATGGAATTGTCTACCACACCTATTCCACTTACGCGCGCGGCCTCGACGGACTGTGGGGAATGTATCAATGGCTCGATCGCGCTCCCAAAGGGCGCGACGAAACCGGTCCCTGGTGGAAGCGCCACGACGAATACGCGAAGTGATGGGGAGCCTAGTTTTTGTATTACGAGTCAGAAATTCGGAGGGGACGTATGTGCCCAGCATGCATCGAAAGCACCGTAGTAATGGTAGCCGCAGCCGGATCCACGGGAGGAATCCTCGCGGTCTGCATCGGCAAGTTCAGAACACTTTTCAGGCTCGGTCTGTTTCAGAGAACAAAGGAGAAATAAGATGGCAACAAGCAAAACGAAAGACAAGCTCAAGACGCTGCCCCCGATCGTCTCGCCGCAAGAGTGGGAGGCTGCGCGCCAGCAACTGCTTGTAAAGGAGAAAGAGTTGACCCGCGCCCGTGACGCAATGGCTGCTCAGCGCCGGCGGATGCCGTGGATGGCGGTGGAGAAGAAGTACGAGTTCGACGGGCCCAAGGGCAAGGTTGGCCTGCTCGACTTGTTCGAGGGCCGCCCTCAGTTGATCGTCTATCGCGCCTTCTTCGAGCCCGGTGTGTTCGGCTGGCCCGAGCATGCCTGCCGCGGTTGCTCTCTGGGCGCCGATCAAGTCGGCCACCTGGCCCACCTGAACGCCCGCGACACAACCCTGGTCTACGCTTCACGCGCGCCGCAGGCGGGCATCGCGCGCCTGAAAGCTCGGATGGGTTGGGAGATGCCCTGGTACACCATCACCGACAGCTTCGACACGGACTTCGGCGTCAACGAATGGCACGGCCACAACGTATTCTTCCGAGACGGCGACAAGGTGTTCCGCACATACTTCATCAACAATCGCGGCGACGAGGCCATGGGGACAATCTGGAGCTACCTCGACATCACTCCGCTTGGTCGTCAGGAGACCTGGGAGGACTCGCCCGAGGGTTATCCCCAGACCCCGCCGTACAAGTGGTGGAACTGGCACGACAACTATGACGCCGAGCCAACGCCACACCCGAAGTGGGTCGATATCCTGACCGACCCTCAAGGAGCGGCTTTGCGAAGGCACGAGGAAGAGGCAAAAACCAGCTGAAGAAAGGCGGCCACTTCGCCGCCTTCGGACTTCACCCGGGGGCCGTGGTGCCATTCTTACTGCGATGCTGCGCGTGACAGGCGTCATGGCCCTGCACACTATGGTTCCAGTCACGCAGGCGCATCGTCGTCCTACCGCGCTTCTTGTCGACCCAACGCACGCACCAGCAAATAGAAAGCGGTGACATGCGTGATCATCAGCAAAGGCACGTAGATGACGGGAATCACGTAGGTCGAGCCTAGCTGCCCGGACCACGCCGGGAGTCCGACCCTGGTAGCGTGGTAATAGTCGAGGACGAGGTCGAGCGTCCCCACAAGATTGAAGGCGACGACGAATAGCCAAAAGAGTGGTTTTATTCTTACCGCAAGGAGCGCTAGCAAGGCAAGGATTCCGGTAGCGAAGTCCCAGTAGGCGGCAAACGTGGCAAAACTAGCCGGTAAATTGGGGCCGACGACGCCCGGAAGAATAAAGACCAGCCCGAAGAAGCGGAAGCTGTGGAGCGTGGCGATGGCGCGCTGCGCTTCAACCCGGTCCATCGCCTTGAGCCTAGGCCAGAGGTAGGCACCGAAGCAAAGCAGCCACGCGACATAGCCTAGTGTAGTGTCCAACAAATAACTAGACATAGTGGACCGACCCCCTTTATGCTGGGGGGGTATGGGCAAGGCATGTCAGCTCTCCGGCGTAGAGCAGCAAAAAATTGAGCATTGGATCGCAGCGCA
>Ga0209158_1000221_pt1 | contig 44649 bp, 37 predicted proteins | sample GraSoiAngelo_140_FD_185897 | JGI IMG/M metagenome (GOLD analysis project Ga0209158, IMG submission 185897) | Grasslands soil microbial communities from the Angelo Coastal Reserve, California, USA - 14_0929_12_30cm (SPAdes) (version 2) | ecosystem: Environmental > Terrestrial > Soil > Grasslands ...
GAACTTTACGATCCCGCGATTACAGGTCCGGCAATTACCGGTCCAGCGATCACGGGCCCAGCCATCACGGGGCCGGCGATCACCGGCCCTGCGATCACCGGTAACAACGTGACGGATCCAGCAATTACGGGTCCGGCGATAACCGGCCCTGCGATCACCGGGACATCGGTTCAGGACCCGGCGATAACCGGGCCGGCCATTACTGGCTCGCCGGTTTCCGACGGAACCTACACGGTCACCAATGACGGGAACACAGGAGCTGCACTCAATGTCAAATTGACAGGCTGCGAAGTGTCTCCCTGCAAAGACACGCCTCTGCAGCTGGTGATGAGCCAGATCTACACCACACCAGGAACGAATGGAAACTGTCAGCTGAATCTGCAGCAGCAAAGCATCACGCTGTCGAACGTGCCCACGGCGACTTTTACTCCGATCGACCAGTTGGGAAATCCGGCGATCACCGGAACGTCGGTTAGCGACGCGTCTATCAACCTGCCGCCGGGCGATACTGCCCTGGTAACGATCCGCGGCCATGTGGATCAGGCCACTTTGGCTACGATCCTGACCCAGGTCTCGCCTGTCGTAGTACCTCAGGCGATCGACAGCAATAACACGACGGCCACTACGCCGCCAATAATCACTCCGCTATTCATTACCACTGCATCGCTGGCGGATGGCATCACGGCGTTCGAGGGGGTATCCAACTTCGGCAGACTGAGCGCGCTGGGCGGAGCTCTCTCTCCCAATTGTCCCGGCACTTGGAGTCTCCTCCAGGAAGGTTCGCTTTTTGGGCTTTCTCCGGCATCGTTCACTCCGGGTAATCCCGGGACTTCGACGGTCATCCTCTCCGGTAGCCCCGGGCCGGGAACCTACACATTGTTCGTTCAAGTGCAGGACTGCGCATCACCCAAACCTAACGTCAGCTCCCGGTCACTGATATTGAATGTGTATGCGCCGATTGCATTGGGGAACCCCGTGTTGCCCACCGGTTTCGTCGGGGCCGGCTATCCGCCTCAGGCGCTGGTAACTGGGGGGACTGGCACTTACAACTTCGTTGTCAACAGCGGGGCGGTGCCTCCCGGCCTGAGCCTTGGAGCGAATGGATTGCTTAGCGGTACTCCGACGACAGTTGGGACATATAGCTTCAACGTGACCTTCGCCGACACAGCGCATCCGCCACAACACACGGCCGGGACCTTCGCGGTTGCAATCGCGACTCCACCCTCGGTCGGATTTGGCACGCAGCCGGCGAACTCTCTTGCGGGCCAGGTGATTTCACCGCCAGTGCAGGTGGTAGTAGTCGATAGTTTCGAGGATCCAATTGCGAATGCGACCGTTACCTTGTCGCTGGGCAATAACACCGTGGGCGCGGTGTTGTCCGGAACGACCACTCAATTAACCAACCTAAGCGGAACTGCCACGTTCTCCGATCTCTCGGTCAGCCGGACCGGCTCGTTCACGCTAGTTGCGTCTGTGGGTGGAGTAACTGCGACATCCACTCCGTTCACAGTCGGCTTCGTTCCGTATTTCGGGCAAGCAACGGATGGACTTGGGGACACCACGGGTGGGGGCACAAGTCCGGATCTAGTGTGGGGCAGTGTCATGACCACCGCTGATGGCAAGGTCACGTTAATGGCCCGGTACGCGGCCGGTACGTTTAATTCGAGCACAACTCAAGCACAGTTCCTGCTTGATACTGATCAGAATTTGGCTACCGGCAGCCCTGGCTCAAATGCGGGCTGCCAGAATGATTTCGGGATCCTGGCTTGGGATTACCTCGTCGTCTTGCGGTCTGGTTTTGCGCAGAACCAGGCGCAGATTTACAAAGCCACAGGAGGATGCGACAGTGTCGCACTGCTCGCCACGGCACCGGTCACCATATTCCCCGACGGAATGAACGTCACTTTCCCATTGTCAATGCTAACCAATACGCCATCGCCCACGACGTCGGGCCCGGCTACGAGTGGTCCCTGGAGGTTCAAGGTGACCACAGACTACAGCCTCGGGAACGGCAGCTTCTCAGGTCTTCAGGACACGATGCCCAATATTGGCTCGGCGGTCTCAACGGCTAGCACTCCTCTGCCCGCTTCACTGCCGTCGGGGATGGTGGCATGGTGGCCGGCGGATGGCTATCCAACCGACATCGTCGGTTTCAACAGCACGACCCTCGGAGACGCCACATATTCGGCCAGTGAGGTCGGCCAGGCATTTACATTTAACGGCGCCGAGAATGTGGATGTAGCCAATTCGGCGGGATTAAATCCGACTGCGGCGATCACCGTCGATGCTTGGGTGTATGCCAATAGCCTTGGTACTGCTTCCGTGATGGTCAAGAAGTCAGACGGTGCAAACGGCTATTCGTTGGAGATGCTCAATGGACAGTTTGCGTTCTACGTGTACATCCCGACAACCGAGCAATCGTGGCACGCGGCGTCGAGCACTGCACCGTCAACGAATAGCTGGTACCACGTGGCAGGGACCTATGACGGAACACAGGTCAGCATCTACGTGAATGGTAAGTTGGAGGGTAGTACGGCTGTAACGGGAGCGATTGGAGCCTCATCGAACGATCTGAATATCGGCAGCGATCCTTCCAATCTGCAAGATACCGGCAGGTACTGGAACGGGATGATCGATGAGGTGGAAATCTTCAACCGCGCACTCTCGGCAACGGAGATACAGGCTATCTACAGTGCCGGCACGGCTGGGAAAGACAAGTCACAGGCACAGCCGCCAGTAATCGGGTTCTAAGATTTCGTCAAGGCAGTTGGAGACGGCGGCGGGCATCCGCGAGCAGCGGATCCTGGCCGCCCTTTTCTTTGATTCCCACGAAGGCGGCGTAGGAATTCTTGGCGGCCCGGGACTTCAAACCTTCTTGCGCTCGGCCCAGATAGTAGTAGACGGGCGGAAAGATAAAGTAAGAGGGCGATTCGTCCAGGAACACAGCGCTAGCTTCTCCGCGCCGTTTTTGGCAAACTTCAAGGTCCGACTCTGCTTCCGCAAAAGCTCCGGAGGCGATATAGGCGCGCGCAGAATCGAAGCGGCCCATCCAGGTGTCCGCGATTTTGCGCGACTCAGTGAAAAGGCGGATCCCATCCTGAGCATTACCTTGCTTCAACGCCGCTTCACCTTCGATCAGCTTGGCGTATGCCTGAGGATCGTTTTCCAGCTTCGCCGAGAGCTGTTGCGCCAAGGCCAGCGCCTTCTGTGAATTATTCGTTTCCAGGTAGGCGCGAGCAGCCCAGAACGTCACTCCGGTCTCTTTGCTCTGCTGAAGCGCACGGTCAGCCGCACGCACCGCGTTTGCGGCGTCTCGGAGCAAAAGATGCGCTTGCGCGAGAACGGCCAGTTTGTTCGCAGCACCATCGGCATTCTTGTTGGCGATATCTTCGCCGGCGGCCTTTTCTAATATATTGATCGCGTCTCGCACCCGGCCTTCATAGAGCGCCACATCAGCCAGGCCGGAGGAGGCGGCCGAGGCTCCCGATGGACTGATCTTCTCTAACCTTTGATAAGTCTCGATGGCCTGTTCGGGATGACCTTCTCCCAGCTGCGGCAGGGCGGTACCCATGTATGCCATCACCAGGGACGGGTTCATCTCCAGAACCGCACCTTCTTCGCGGATTGCGGTCTCAAAATCGCCCGCGTACATCGCATACAGACCCAGGTTGCTGCGCTGGACGATGTTCTTGGGATAGATCGCCAGGCCCTTGCGCGCTTCCTCCAGGGCTCGCCCCATGTCGCGGCGGAAGAAGTAGGCGAGCGCAAGATTCGCCAAGCCTGCGCTGTCAGCGGGATATTGCCTGACCAGTTCGGTCTGCTCTTCAATGGCCTTGTCGGTATTACGTATCAGCAGATAGTACCCCCCGCGAGTGCGATACTTCTCGCGATCGCTCATGCGATCGATGTTCGCCAGAGCCAGTTGAAAATACTTTTCCGCCTGCTGAACCTGGCCCATGTTGTAGTAGGTTGCCGCCATAGTGGCGTAAGCGCGCCCCATCCTGGGATCAAACTCCAAAGCCTTCTGAAAATGCTCGATCGCGTCGTGCCACCTGCCGGCCAGCTGCGCAGTCTGTCCCCCAGAATATTCGTGCGCTGCCTCCAAGGATCCGGCAGTAAACGTTTCGGCAGCTGCGAGTTGGGCCGACTCGGATGAGGTGTCACCCAGCGCCCTTCGGACCTGCGCCGCTAGATTGCCCATCGCGATAAGAACATCTTTTTTGTCGGCCCGCTGATTGCGATTGCTGAACACCCTGCCGGTCACCCCGTCTTCGGCCCTCACCGAAACCCGGTAACTGCTTCCGTCGCGCATAATCGACCCGGTCACCACGGTCCCTATGCCCTCGCGCGTGGCGACAAGCCGGGCCAGTTGCTCGCTCAACACCATGGTCCCCGGCTGTAATCGTGTAGCCAGCTTGTGCGCTTGGTCGCGATTGTAGGAGGTTATGAAGGGTGCGCCTTCTAGGGCCACCGTGAATGCTGGCTCCAGAGTCCCGTCAAAGAGCGGCTCCCCAGTCTTGTTCTCAAAATCTGAAACCAGGACGCTCACGGGCGCGTGCGGACCTATCGGCGCCTTAAAGAGTCTTCTCCCGGCGACCACGCCAGCAGTCACCACCAGCACAGTGGCAAGAACGATGGTCAAGCGTTTGTAGAGACGGGGCACCGCGACGCTTGGTCCTCCGAGAACCCGGGTGGAGCTTTGTGCGCCAGAAGGTTGGTATGCTTCCAAGTCCGCGAGCAGCTCCGCCGCGTTCTGGTAGCGATTGCGGGGCTCCAGTTCCAGGCAACGACCGACAATCACACTCAGGACGCGCGGAACGCTATTGTCGAGCTGACTGGCGGGCAGAGCGCGTTCTTGGGTGCGCTTCATCAAACTCTGCAACGCGCTGTCCGCCGGGTAAGGCACCTTGCCGGTCAGCAACTCGTAGAAGATCAGTCCCGCGCCGTAAATGTCAGACTGGACATCGACAGGTTGTCCCTTCGCCTGCTCTGGCGCCATGTACTCAGGCGTCCCGACAAGAGCACCTGTGAGCGTCAGTCCGTTGCCACCCTGCATTCGCGCCAGGCCGAAATCCATCACTAGAACTTTGCCCTGCTTGTCGAGCATCACGTTCGAAGGTTTAAGGTCGCGGTGAATCACGCCTTCGGAATGAGAGGCGTCGAGAGCCCGGCAGACTTGCTGCATGACACGCACAGCTTCGACAGGGGCAAATTTTCCCCGTTCCCGCAGCAGCGTTTTCAAATCGCTGCCCTCGACATATTCCATGGTGAGAAACTTCACCCCATCGGCCTCGCCAAAGTCGTAGATCCGGATCACGTTCTTGTGCGTAACCTGCCGCGCCAGGATCAGTTCCTGCTTGAAGCGCTGGAGAATCGCTGGGGAGTACGCGAGTTCAGGACGAATGACTTTCAGAGCGACCAGGCGATCGAGTTCGCGGTCCTGGGCCTTGTAAACCGCTCCCATGCCACCTTCGCCCAGCAAATGAAGGATCTCGTATCGCCCGCCCAGCACAGTCCCCGGCTCGAGCCCAGGAACGGAGGTCTCATGGGCCAACGTCTGGTCGCTCGAGGAACTGCCCCCAGCGGCCGCTGCGGAAATGCTGCGCGTTCGAGCCGCATCTTTCATGGTTGGAAGTAAACTGCCCGGGGAAGCGATCCGGGTGTCGGCGTGGCGGTCCTGCGCCCGCGCATCTCGGAAAAGTATACCCCTCTTCTCCCGATTCGGGGCCTCCTTATATTTTATTTAAATATCACCCAAGTGTTCACAGGGGCTAGTCAGGTCCCACATCCGTCTGCTACGAGGGTCTTAGCGGTGCCGGCAGCATACGCCACTCTTGAGTTCGCCAACCAATCAGTTTCAAGCTTGTGCGGCAGCGCGGAGAGTGGGATAAAAAGAATCGTAGTTCATTGGGGCCTGCCACCGGCGCTGACCCGCCAGGATCTGAACCGGAAGCAGAGCTGCTTCTCGTGAAAAACCCAATCGCGAGAGAATAAAGCTTTCCGGCTAGAGTTTTTAAAATGTGATTCGAAGGGTTGCCCGGTAATTATCGACCATTCGGAAACCCGCCCCTCATTTTTTGATGACCTCTTGCTAACCGAGGGGAGCAGATCTAGTCTAACTCGGTAACCGAGAGGAGACCTTGTGAGCAAGCCTTCCGATCTGGTCCAGGGGACGCTGGACATGCTGATCCTCAAAATACTGGCGTTGCAACCCTTGAATGGATGGGCCATCAGTCAGCGCCTGAAGCAGATTTCCAGCGATGTGCTGGGCGTCAGCGACGGTTCTCTCTACCCAGCGCTGCATAAGCTGGAACATCGCGGCTGGATTCGGGCTCGGTGGAGGTCGAGTGAAAATAGCCGTCGCGCCAGGTTCTATTCGCTGACGCGGCTGGGGCGGAAGCAGCTCGAAAAAGAGACCGCCAACTGGAACCGCGTCTCGGCCGCAATCTCCGGCATAGTAAAGCTCAAAGAGGCTTGAACATGGATCTCGAACAATGGTTCTACTCCCTGCGATTGCGTGTGCGCGCTTTTTTCCATCCCAATCAGGTGGATGAAGAAATGAAAGAGGAGCTGCGCGAGCATCTTGAGCAACAAATCAAGGAAAACGTGGCCAGAGGCATGTCGCCGGAACAGGCGCGCTACTCTGCGCTGCACACTCTGGGCGGAATCACGCAGATCGAACAGCAGTGCCGAGACGCTCGCGGCGGAAGCTTCTTGGAGGACTTTGTTCAGGATTTGCGTTACGGGTTCCGGCAACTGCGCCGCAGCCCAGGGTTTTCTGCGCTGGCAGTTCTGTGCCTGACCTTGGGCATCGGTGCGAATACAGCAGTGTTCAGTTGGGTGGAGGGAATTCTGTTCCGGCCCTATCCACTAGTCGCACATCAGCAGCGGCTGTTCGCAGTTGCCGGAACCGTACCGGGCAAGAGGATTGAATTGCTTTCATGGCCGGACTTCCTCGATTTGCGGAGGAGTTGCACATTATGCGAGGAATCCTTCGTGACCAAGATCACCGGCAGCACGCTGAGCGTTGGAGATCACGCAGAGACCACGACTGGAAGCATCGTGTCAGCCAACTACTTCGACGCGATCGGCGTTCGTCCTGTTCTGGGGCGTAGTTTCGAACCGCGCGAGGAGGTAGGCAGCGACTCCCATCCTGTCGTAGTGATCAGCTATCAGCTGTGGCGAAAGCGTTTCAAAGGGGACTCGGAAATCATTGGCAAGACGCAGCGCTTCAATAATGTCCCGCACACCATCATTGGGGTCGCTCCCGAGGGATTCTATGGGACTTTCGTGGGCTGGGCGATGCAGTTCTGGGTCCCGGCTTCCATGGAGGAGAGCTTCGAGAGCGGCGGTTACAAACTCGACGATCGCGGCGCGCGATGGATTGAGGCTTATGTGCGGCTCAAGCCGGGGGTCACTCGCACACAAGCGCAGCAAGAAATCTCTGCGATTGCGGCTCGCCTCGAGACAAACTATCCAGCCACAAACCGTGGGCGCGGCATCGGACTATGGCCGTTGTGGCAGACGCCGTTCAACAATGCCGGCACTCTGCTGCCGACACTCGAGGTCATGGCGGCGGTTGTCGCTCTTGTTCTGCTCATCGCCTGCGCGAATGTGGGCAATCTGCTGCTGGTCCGCTCATTCGCCCGTCGTCACGAATTGAGCGTTCGGCTCGCGATGGGAGCCAGCCGCGTGCGTTTGTTGAAACAACTTCTTACCGAAGGTCTCATCCTTTCAGCACTGGGCACAGCCGGCGGACTTCTGGCGGGGTATTGGTGCCGGCACGCCCTGGTGCTCTTGCTACCAGCGCGGTCGGGAGTCGCCATGTACTTGCCCGGGGAAATCGACGGGCGCGTAATGTCGTGGAGCGCTGGTATTTGCTTGATCGTGACGCTGATTGTCGGGTTAATCCCGGCGTTTCAAACGCGGAACCTCGATCTTGCCGGACCCTTGAAGGCCGAAGCCTCAGGCGTGGTTGGCGCCCGGGGAAGAGCGTGGATGCGCTCCGGGCTCGTCGTCTTACAGGTTTGTTTGAGCTTCATTTTGGTGGTTGGAGCGGCCTTGTTGCTCGAAAGTTTGGGAAAGATTCGAACCACAAGCCCGGGCTTCACCACAACCAGCGTAGTGACAACCGGTGTGTCGCTGGTCGCGGCGGGTTACGACGTGCCGCGAGCCAAAATCTTTCAAGACGAACTGATTGACCGCCTCAGTGCCCTTCCGGGCGTGGAGTCCGTCGCTTTTGCCCGGGTAACGCCATTGGGCTATGGCACATACTCTTCCACGCCGATTGCGGTGGACGGCTACCAACCTCCACCTGAGGAACAACCTGCGATTGAGTACAACCAGGTCAGCCCGGGTTATTTCGCCACCTTAGGGATCCCTCTTCCCTCCGGTCGCGAATTCGCACGTGCCGACGATGAAAACGCACCGCTGGTCGCCATCGTGAATCGAACTATGATGACACGGTACTGGGGCGGTCAGGATCCTATCGGCCGTCGACTCCAAGTAAACGGCCGTTGGGCACGAGTGGTCGGTGTGGCCGCCGATTCAAAGTATGAGAGCATGCGTGAGACACCAAGGCCATTTTTCTATGTGCCTCTGCGGCAGGATTTTGTGCGGGGACCCGCATTGTATATCCGCACCAATCAACCGCTGCCGAACATGCTGGCCGCGCTTGTTCGCGAAGTGCATGCTTTGGACGCAAACCTCGCGCTTTACGAGATGATCACACTTCAAGAACAAGTAAACCGCTCGACCTCGCCTCAACTCGTAGCCGTCACCTTGGTTTCGATTTTGGGAGGCTTGGCGCTTCTCCTCGCTGGCGTTGGCTTGTACGGGGTGATGTCTTATGCTGTCGCGCAGAGCGCGCGTGAGCTGGGGCTGCGCATGGCTCTTGGCGCCGGCGCGGCGAACCTGCTTCGCCTGGTCATTTCGCGCGGCCTGCAGCTAACGGCAGGAGGCGTCCTATTCGGTGCGGTTACAGCACTCGCTCTGACGAGATTATTAGGAAAGCTTCTCTACAACGTGAGCCCGCATGATCCGTGGGTATTCGCATCGGCTCTGGCAGTGATGACAATGACTGCAGTCTCAGCCTGTCTGTTGCCCGCCTGGCGCGCAGCGCGGACCGATCCCGCCCGCGTTTTGCGGGATTGATCTCTCATTCGCGATATCCCGTTCAGGAATTTGTTTTCTGCGACTTGAGTAACGTGCAAACCTCACCTTACCGAAAAACGCCGTAAAGCCCCGCCCTTCAGGGCTGGTCGCGATATAGTTTAAGATGAATATCAAGTTTGATCAGGCGAACAAAAGACGATATAGTATCGGCCATGAAAAAGACGAAGCGGTTGAAAAAGAGACGAATCCTGACGGTAAAGGAATTTCGCGCGCGCTTCGGCGACGATGACCAGTGTGCGCGCTACCTGGCCAGCGAGCGCTGGCCGAACGGTTTCCGGTGTCCCCGCTGTGGGGGTCGCAGTCGAGGCTATATGGCGAGTCGGCAGGTGGAAGAATGTGCCGCCTGTGGGTACCAGTGTTCGGTGACCGCGGGAACCATTTTTCACAAGACCCGGGTTCCCCTCACCGGTTGGTTCTGGGCGATCTATCGTATGGGCCAGGACAAGAAAGGGATTTCCGCTGTGCAACTGAGCCAGGAGATCGGCGTCTCCTATCCCACGGCTTGGTTGCTGCAGCATAAGATTCGCAAGGCCATGGCCGACCGCGATCAGCGCTATCCATGGAGCGGCCTCATCGAAGTCGATGAAGGCTATGCGGGTGGAGCCGAACCGGGGGATGCCCAGAAAGGGACGAGGAGCCAAAACCAAGTCGGTGGTGGCGGTCGCCGTGGAACGTCTCGCTCCCGGAGCGGAAGGGGAGAAACCCATCCCTGGGTTTGCGGCTTTGGCCGTTATCCCGAACGCGGCGGCCAGCAGCCGGCACGGATTTCTGCAAGCCAAAGTCCAACCCGGCAGTCGGGTGCTGAGCCACGGCCGGAAAGGATACCTCGGGCTGGAGCAGCAAGGCTTTCAGCACACGGCCACTCCTTTACAAGGGGATCCGGAGGCGGCCCATCGACTTTTTCCTTGGGTGCACATTACCCTGTCCAACCTGAAGCGCTTTTTGCTAGGAACTCACCATAAAGTTGAACCCAAACACCTGAAACGCCATGTCGCAGAATTCGCTTACCGGCTCAACCGTCGTTCCATGGAGACAAATCTCTTCAGACCGTCTCGTGCGAGCTTGCCTCGCCAGCCAGACCATCCTTTATAAGGAGTTAATCGCCGTGCCTGAGCAAGCTTGATATTCATCTCAAACCATATGTTGAAAATCAGAAAGACGTTTAAGTACCGACTTTTTCCCAACCGCAAGCAGCGGGAAGCCCTGCTGGCCACGTTAGAAGTGTGCCGTCATTTGTACAACGATGCATTGCAAGAGCGCCGCGAGGCGTGGAAACTGTGTCACCAATCAGTCACGTTCGCAATGCAATCAGCCCAACTGCCTGCCTGCAAAGAAGCGGATGTTGCGATGCAAGGCGTTTATTCCCAAAAGTGCTCCAAGACGTTCTCGATCGCGTGGACGAAACGTACAAGGCGTTCTTTCGACGGGGCCACGGTTTCCCGCGCTTCAAAGGCAAAGGCTGGTTTGATTCCTTCACCTACCCACAGCTTGGTTTCCGTGTAGAAGGCAGTCAAGTATCGCTAGCGAAAATCGGAAACGTAAAAATACACCTGCATCGTCCGCTTGCGGGCGACATAAAGACGCTCACTCTCAAGAAGGAAAACGGCAAGTGGTACGCCTGTTTCTCGTGCATGGTGGACAGCGAGCCGTTGCCTTTCCAGGAATCGGTCGTGGGTATCGACGTGGGCTTGGAATCATTTGCGGTGACTAGCGATGCAGAAATCGTGGACAATCCACGCTGGTTTCGGCAAGCACAAAAGAAGCTACGGGTCAGGCAGCGCCACGTAAACCGCTGTAGGAAGCGTTCTTCAGGCTGGCGCAAAGCGTGCAAGTTGGTCGCCCGGCTCGACCGTCATGTGTTCAATCAGCGCAACGATTTTCAGCACAAAGTTTCTCGTGAGTTCGTCGAGAACTACGGTTTGATTGCCGGGGAAGATTTGAACGTCAAAGGATTGGCGGGTGGTAGGCTCGCTAAGTCGGTACACGATGCCGCGTGGTCGTCATTCATCGCAAAGCTGCTCTATAAGGCTGAAAGCGCCGATCGACTGCTGGTGAAAGTGGAGGCGCGGGGAACATCACAACAATGCCCATGCGGTGCGCCTGTGCCTAAGAAGTTGTGGGACAGAAAGCACCATTGCACAGTTTTGCGGGTTAAACACGACCCGCGACCACGCATCGGCATTGGAAATACTACGGCGCGGACTGCGCCTAAGAACCTCAATGCCTGCAATAGGCATGGCTCTTGAAGCCCCTAGCTTTAGCTATGGGGCGTAGTCACTTTACGGGAAGAGTGCCGCACAAAACGCATCCCGCCGCAACACACGATCGGAAGTCCGGCTCGCCTTATCGTGATTCCGTTTCTGTCTCCTTAGTCAGTTGTCCCCAGCAGTTCTAGCCCGAGGACCAGGAGGGCGGCCGCCAGTACCAGGGCGCCAGCGTATGCAAGGTAGATGAGGCGATTCGCTTCGGGGGCTGCCGGGGAAACGACGGAAAAGAAAAATCCAGCCGGTATCACCATGGCTCCTTGAGGAAAGCTGCTCTTCGGGAGGCGCATCGGATTCCTGCCAGAAAGGGAGCCGATCGAGTTACCGTTCGGGCCATTGCACGCGGCGTCGGAGTGACACCGAATGCCTTGTACCGGCATTTCAGGGCAAGAATGCCCTGTTAGCTGCATTGGCAGAAGAGGGTCTGCGCGAACTCTGCGAAGCTTTTCGAGCAATTCGGGCAAACGACCCGCAGAAGCGTTTTAGGGAGATGGCCTATGTGTAGGTGCGCGTTGGCACTGCAAAACCCGCGATCCTGCAGTTGATGTTCGGACAAGTATCACAACGATGCCGAAAGATAGCCGGCTGAAGAAGGCGGCTAAGGAAGCATTTACGGAATTGCTCGAAGCTGCGGCCGCAGCGGCCAATATTCCAGTTCAGAGCAAGGACAGTATGCAGCTAGCGGTTGCGCGTTGGTCGCTGGTGCATGGTTACACCACACGGCTAATCAAGGGTGCGCTCGATTTCATCGAACCCGCCCACGGGATTGAAGCCGTGGTTCGGTTCGTTGAACTTGATCCTCGCCGCTGGTCCGCTTAACCTCGGCAGCTGTGTACAGCAGTTCAACGGAAGCACACAGGCAATTGAAAACCAGGCGCAACGGTTAGACTCGCGATCCGCATATCGGAGCCGTTTATTCCCGGCTGAAAATGCGCCTCCGCAAAGGTGCTAGCACGTTCGGGCAATCTACTGAAAACAATAACATTCTCATGATAACGAATCAGTTAAAGCTTGACCCGAGCATCGAATCGACATAGAGTTCGCGTAGGAGCAGCTCCCCCATGAAAACGCCCTGCTGTGACAAGCACAAGAACCTGCAGATGGTGCCCTTTTTCTTCGAACATTCGGCGCGAACAATCCGTGGACACGTCTGCCCGGTGCCCAGTTGCGGACGTTTCCAGGATGCCGAAGGTTATTTCGACATGGTTGACGGCAAACCCGCACGTGCGGAAAAAAATGGCAAAGGAGGGGTAGCTTCGGTAAGGGAGGAACTCCTCAAGGCGATCCGCGCAATTGCCGGAGCCTGAGTAGAGCCGCGTCAGGGAACAGTGATCGTAACCTGCTAAGTCGGTGGCCCAGAGTCACTCTGTACATGCGGCATCCATCTATCGCAATGAGTCGTCGCCAAGTAGCTTCGAGCTCAGCGAGTGTCTTGTCTGGGTAAAGCTGCATCAAGCTCAAGAGGTTATCCAGGTTGTCTGCAAACATCAGTTGCTGTCAGTAAAGGGACTCGGTACGAGCCAGAAGCAGTTCTTCTTTTCTGCGTTGATTTCTTGCGCCCTTGAACAACGGACAACTTAGCTTTCGCTCCAAGCACCTTCTTTTGGTCGATGAGGAGGACAGCACCCGCGCAAGGCTCCCACTCATCTTGCAGCGACACGGGTTTGACGTCAAAACTGCGGCCAGTGTCCCGCAAACCCTGCAGGAAATACAAAGCAGCAAGCTCGACGCGAGGTTGTCAGATCTGAATATTCGCGAGCCACGCGACGGGTACGGAGTCGTTCGCACGATGCGGCGGGCTAATCCAAGTTGCGCTTTTGTCACTCCCGCAGCAACTCCTGGCAGCAGTGCTGACGTTACTCTGCTGACGGAGGCTTGGGCCAGGAGCCTCCATTCCACAGTCAGTATTGCGCCGCTCTACAGTGAAGACCCGATCCCTTCCTTGCAGGCTTGGCACTAATCGTGCCAGCTACAAAATCTTCAGGAAAATCCACAAGAAAATTCTTGCTGGGCTTGAATTTGTTCGCCCCGTAGTTATACGGTTTCGAAGCGCGCTAATCAAAAAAGCTAGCTTGTACGGTCATCGTCAGGCCTGTCATCACTTGCTAACCGGTCGTGGCTAGGCTTGTCATCCAGTTAACCGAAGTAACCGTCCCAACCATCCACCCGAAAGTTTTTTCCTGGCGCGTAGGCGCCAGCCAAATTCTATCGAAGAAAATGAAAAGGAGTTTCTATGCACCAGCCGTTCCAACAACCATTCACTTCTTTGGGAATCCCGCAACAACAGTTCGGTCAGTTCGGCCTAGGCGGCGGACTCGGCCAGGTTCCATTTGCCTCTCCTTTTGGCCAACAGTCGCCGTTTGGTCTGCAAGGGCCAATTGCTGCAGTGGGGCAATGGCTGGGCCAACAGAGTCCGCTTGGCTATCCCTACGGTCAGCCGCAGTTCATTCCTCCAACGGTGAACCCGTACGAGGTTGCAACCATCGTTACCCGCGTCCTTCCTCTGCTTTTGCAGAGTGGCTCGCTGCTGCAGGGTCCGCAAATCACGCCCTTTGGAGGGCAGCCACATCTGGGGAGCATAATCGGCCAAAACCCGTACACTCCTTTTCAAAGCGGATTGTTCCAAAATCCAATAGGAGGTTTGGGTTCGTTGGGGAGTCCCTGGGGTACTCCTTTTGGCCATTACTAAACCAGTAGGTTATTAGGCGAGAAGTCGGCTCACCGGACAGTCGATGCGGCGGGCGCAAGCTCGCCGCATCCAGCCGGCCAGGCTTTTCAGCGCCCGCAGGTATTTTGCGAGGTTCTCCGCCAGCGCTCTTGATGGGCGATCTTTGAGTCAGGATTTAGCGCGTGAGACGAACGAGGGAGCACCCCGGCTATGAGAATGTAGATCGCAAGATTCGTTGATTATCGAAAAGCAAGAACGAAAGGCAAGAAGACAATTTGGAGATGTTTGAGGCCGGTCAACTCGTGTCATGAGCCTGACTTGGCCGTGACTGCAACTTCAAGGAGAGCGCTATATGCCATCGAAAAGAGAGGAACAGGAGAGTAAGACGTCGGCCGGCAGGTCATCGGGAGAAAGAGCAACCCGCGAACGCGGCGGTTCCGCCGAAGGAGATAATCTACTCAACTCGCGCAAGGGGCAATTCCTGATTTCTACCAGACCCGTGCCTGGTGTCCATCCCTTGGCTGGACTTGATTTGCTTGAGCAAAATCTGCGGAGCGACCCGGAAGTGCAGGTCGTCGACGTCCTGACCCCGCGCAGCACTGCAGGCGCGTTCGGCAACGGCAGGTCAGGATCGCAGCGTGTCATTGTGGCACGCATGGGGGAAGACAAAGCGGCGCGGTTGGCTCAGCAGGGTGGATACCAGGTGGTCGTGGAGCGAGATCATGCGCTCACGTACGCGCATACGGCGGTGCCGGCGGTGCCGTTGGATGCCGGTGGGTTTAATCAAGCCAACGGATTCACCATCAATATTACGGTAATGGCAGACGACGGCCCGGTCGAAGGCGCCCTGGTCCGTATCTTTGGCAGTCTTTTCCCCACACAAGGTGTGACCGGGCGCCAGGGTCGAGTGGAATTGAATGTGATTGGGGAATCACCGAACACTATTCATGCCCTCTACGTGAAACCGCAGTCGGACTTCTGGAGCATTTGGATACCGCAGCCGGCTCTCAATTCCGAAGGTCCGAACGTCATTTCCCTTAAGGATCTAGGCGCAACCCTGCCGAACCTCTCCTCTCAGCAGTTCATTGGATGGGGCCAGAGGGCTATGCACCTGGATAGCGTTCCCTCCGCGTTCCGCGGTAAAGGGATCAAGGTCGCGCTAATCGATTCGGGCGTGGCCGCCACGCACAGCAGTATCAAAGGACAGGTAAAGGCCGGTTATGACGTTATAGCCAAGAGCCAGGAAGGCTGGGAAGAAGACGCCATCGGACATGGAACTCACTGCGCAGGTATTATTGCCGGGAATGCGGAAAATAGTGAGGGCATGCGGGGTTTCGCCCCAGAAGCTGAGATAGTCGTATGCAAGCTCTTCCCGGGTGGTCGATATAGCAGCTTGTTGGACGCACTGGACTTCTGCATTGGCCAGCGAGCGGATGTCATAAATTTGAGCCTGGGTGCCGCTGAACCCTCTACGATCATTGAGCAGAAGATCTTCCAGGCCACACAAATGGGCATAGCCTGCATTGCCGCAGCAGGAAACTCCGGTGGCCCGGTGCAGTATCCGGCCTCGTCTCCAAACGTGCTTGCCGTTGCCGCAATCGGGAAGCAAGGTGAGTTTCCACCGGATAGCTATCACGCCCTGACAGCCAGGCCGCCGCTTACCCCTCAAGGCTTCTTTTCTCCAAACTTCACTTGTTTCGGCCCATCAATTGCCGTTTGTGCGCCTGGGGTGGCGGTCATCTCCTCCGCTCCACCGGACAACTTCGCGGCATGGGATAGTACGGCTGTTGCCGCCGCCCATATTTCCGGCCTCGCCGCCCTGATCCTGGCCCATCATCCGGACTTCCAGGCGCAGGGAATGTTTGGCGCTCGTAATCTTCAACGAGTGGATCGGCTTTCCCAGATCATTCGCCAATGCGGCCAGCCCTTGAACCTGGGCGACCCGATGCGCACCGGGGCTGGATTGCCGGATGCGACCCGGGCGTTTCTACCAGTGGAGGCGGGCAGGACCATGGCAGCATTTCCTGAGGTCTCACACGCGCTTCAGGCTCGGGGAGCGCCATATTTCGCGGCGGTTCCCTTTGCGGGCTACGCGCCAGCTGCGAGCGGTCCGCCCTTCCCCTATGTTCCCAGTTGGGGTGCCGGGCCTGGACCCTGGGCGACCGGGCAGTCACCTGACAGCATGTGGCTGCTGGCCATTCAGCAGCTCAAGACTGCGATGCAGTCCGCTGGGCTGCTCTAACTTACGGGAGCTTGGCACGTCCGAGCCCGTCTTCCGCCCTTAAAACTCCACTGACGGGTTTTAAGGGCTGGGGGGCTCCGGCGTGCAAAACATGAGGGCGAATTCTTGCGCAAATAAGGCTCGCCCATTTTCCAGAAACATGCGATGATCCGCCTATCGGGGGTGACAGAATGATGGTTTCGATCAGCACGTGGACGGCCACCCCCGAGAGGAGCCCAATGGGAGAGCACAGTTTCGAGGGGGATTTGCTGCGCCTACTGGTGGCAGAAATCTGGTTTGCAATTTCAATGAAAGCGGCGCGCGAGCTGTTCGGGCGCAGCTATTTTGCTTTAGGCATGGGAGAGAGGCTGGCGCTGGAGCAGGTGGTGGCTGCCACGGTAGGAGCCATGTATTCAGAGATCACGCCAGCCCTGTTAAGGCCTCAGACCAAGCGGATAGCCGGGTTTCAAGTTGGGAAGTAAACTCGCTTCCCACTCTTGAGCGCGGCGAGAACCTGGTGGGGTTATTTCTCCTGAATTTCCAACGAGCGCTTTCCCCTGCGGGTTTGCGCACCAGTTAGCATATTGCCAAATTGCAGCACCGTGACTGCGGCCGCAACCTTCCAGCAAGATCGACGGATAAACGACTAATTCCATCATACGACTCTAAGACCTCTAGACTCTCCTCCCACAATCAAATCTTCCGCCGTCGCATTCTCGGGTCGAATCCGGTGCCGACGCATCGCGCCGCCGGCTGCGCCGCTCGCACGATGGTGAACAGAGCCAACCCTTCGACCAGCGCTGTGACCGCAGAAATCATCCAGTTCCGCTATGGCTGGACCGAGGTCATGCCCTTGCCGATCCAAGGACAATATCAAGGCCCGCCGCGTCGGCGAACGCTCGAAAATCCCGGTCCCGCGTAAGGAGAGGAATCCCCCGGTCAATGCAGCTCTGGGCAATCAGCGCCTCCCCGAGGCGCGCCTTTCGACGCTTTGATAACACTCTTGCTCGCAACCCTCCTGCTCGCTGCCAATAGCCCGGTTCGACTTCAATTAGCGGCACGTCGGAAAGCGTGTCGGCAACACCGGAGGAAAGCTTCGGGTCGCTTAATAGCTCCGTAAGTACGATCGGTACCATCAGGACCTGCTGGTCTTGCAGCGCCCTATCCAGCAGTTGCGCATCCTCGCCTCGCGCCCCCTCCAGAAAAGCAATCCATGTACTTGTGTCAGCTGCAATCATCGATCGGCTTTTAGCTCGGCCAACGTGCGCGTGAATCGAACCTTGCCTCGGAGTTGCCGCAAGCGTGCGTAGGTCCGTGATGCCGCGACCAGTTGAAGACCGGTGCGGACGGTCTGTGTGATGCCTGCACCGCTCGCCCGTTGAGCCTTACCTAGAAGCTCTCCGGGAATCTCCACGGTGATCTTACGCCGGGCTCCCATAATAATCACTTCACTTTACCATATCGAATACCAGTATCGAATATGGTATTCGAGTGGATTCCCTAACGAAGCTTCGAGCTTGACAACTTTGCGGCCGTCCAGTCGATCTCCGCCGCTTTAGGCCGATATACTATCTGTGGCCTTGGCTTCGGTTGCAAGGCACAGTCTGTGCCCGACCTGGAGTAAATCTATCGGCGTTGGGTTAAAGTTCCGCTAAGAGACTCTTTCCGGGTCAAGGTCAAGCAGCAGAGTGCGCGAGGCTCGACTCGCCGTTTCTGACGGCCTACCGGATGACATGGATCTGGAGATCGAGTCTCAGTTTCCTCCACGATTTGTCGGCGGTGTACACCGGAGCCTTAAGCGCGAGTCCGAGGGCCAAACAAGCCCGGTCTCCTAACGACAAACCGAGCGCCCGGGTTTGAGCCATGAGGCTTCCCGCAGTCCGACGATGTTCAGCACTGAAGGCAGCAGGTTCCTGTATGGGAGTGACAGTAGCTTCCCACGCCTCCCGAGGACTGAGCTCGCGCTCAACTAATTTCCCTTGCACCTCAGCCAGATTGACGGTGCTGCTGGTCGCGGTGCTCAACCGTTCGGGGGTGAGCTTGTCCGCGCCCTTTTCGCGGTTCAGCACGGCAAGGAGCGCGGCAGCGTCGAGCACAATCCTATTCATGCTTAGAAGCCTCTCGACGTTCGCGGATCAACTCATCAACCAATGAGGTGCCCGGTTTCACCTGTTTCGGAACCAGGCACTGGGGTCGCTCCAAACGGCGCTTGAGCGTCGTAATGCGCAACTCGTCTCCTCGAGTCGCAACGCGATTTCGTCGCCAACATTGATGCCCAGGGCCTTGCGAAAAGAGGCGAGGATGACCACACGACCGTTTTCATTCACCCGTAAACAAGTTTCTTCAGCCACTGATGTGATCCGAATCTGAGTTCAAGCAGCACCAGTTCACCGGTTGACGCCGGCGGTGATTCGCTCGGAGCCTCTTAGGGTCACGTTGGGGGGGGGAATGTCCTGCCGATGCCACCCTCATAGGTGCCAGAGGCGAGAAAACTCTACCTGCAACGTTTACGCCAATAGCAAGTATGGGTGGATTTTGAGGACTTTTCTTTTTACCGCATGGACGTGGTGGATGTTTACTATGTGGGCGGGTTCGGGATGATGGGCTGGGTATCTGCCTCCGAATAGGACCGCGGTCAACCCGACCAGTGGAAACCGCGGTCTGGGGGGAGGGCGCCACGCTTGCTGACCCCCAGAGCTTTTTCAACAGGGTTTGTGTAAAAGGCGGTGGCGAGCGGCTTGTCACCCAGCATCCATGCGCTCTTGACCACTTTGCACCAAGACCGGTTCATTGCTGGCAAACCTGTTCAAATTTGTACAGTTTGCAGCGGACTCTCGCAGTTCGGGAAACCTTAATCGTGGAGCACGATGTCGAGCAGAGAGCTGTGAATTTCCAACCCGCCACTGTTGTACTGAATGAACCCCAAGCGTCTGAACCGATTCATAAAGAAATTGACTCGTGCCCGCGTGGTTCCGACCATTTCTGCCAAAGTTTCCTGGCTTATCTTAGGAAGCACGATTTCCGACCTACCCTCTTTTCCGAAGCGACCCAACAACAAGAGAGTTCGAGCTAACCGTTTCTCAGCAGAGTTAAACAGCTGATCGACCAAGTCCTCCTGAATTTGATTGTTACGCATAACCAGATACGCAACAAACAGGTCTGAGAATGCGTTTTCACGGTGGAGCACGTTCAGCATGGCCTGCTTTTCAATTCTGAGTACACAACACTCGGTGATTGCAGTGGCAGATGCGATACGCTGAGGCTGGTGGGAGGTTATGCATCCCTCGCCCACGAAGTCTTCCGGTCCTAGCAGCGCGATAGCAGCTTCCTTGCCCTGGTTGGAAACGACCGTAACTTTGGCTCGACCTTTCTGAATGTAGAACACAGCATCAGCAGGTTCTCCCTGCGCGAAGATGGCCTGTCTTTTTTTATACTGCAGGAGGGTTCTTCCGACGCCGCTTTGGGCCAGGAAGGCCTTGGGATCAAAATGCCGCACCTTGCCACGGGCCATAATACCCTCCCAGAAAACGCTGCACACGATGTCTTGAGCCAGGGGTAGGCCTGCGTTGTTGGTCATTATATAGTCATTTGCCATGACAAGCGGCCAGGGAATCGATTGCGGCAATTTACGTAGGCCCAACAATTGGACAAAGTGAGCACTTTTGAACAGACACGACTGAGGCCCTCCGCCAAAATTTTGGGGAAGAGCTGTGGGGACTTGCGAATCGTGTTGGTTTCTCCTTGGCGGAAGCGGAAGCGGGCAGTTCCGGTCTCTACTTAATACGCTTATATCGCTTTCCCCACACAGGCCGGGCTGCCCAGGTTTGAGGGGTTCAAATCACTCGAGCCTATCGAGGACCCGAGAGAATCAACTCTGTAACCGGTTCTCGCCAGATTGAACAGTAGTGAGCAAATCCTGTAGCGAAAGACGACGCCCCGACTCGCTAGGGAGGAGGCGTTTCAATGGATTGTCCTGACGACTCAGCCAGTTCTAATGGCGCTCTGGTTGAAGCTTTGCGTACGGAAGGGTTTGTCTGCTCTTTACCGCGTCGCGCCACCTTGTTCCTTCAGGGCGAGACCGCCCAAGGCATTCACATCATCTCCCGCGGCTACATCAAACTCAGCACCAGTTCATGTGATCGGCGTAGCCAAGTTGTTGACCGTGGATGAAGCCACGGTCCGCACTGTGCTGACGAGCTGGGGGCCGGGAAAATTCGATGCTGAACTCTTCATGGATGGAAAGGCTTTCAACGGCAACAAATCCGCTGCGACATTGATTCCCCCAGCGTTTGGTTTGGCGGGAGTCAATCTGCATACCTGGACAGGTTGGGGTTCGGTGACTCACTGGAATGCTTTTGTCGCGAATCTCGAGATGCACGGCAAAGGCACTTTCTTTGACCCACGATTGGCTGACAGCACCCGTTTCCCGATAGCTGCGCAAAACGGCTTCGACAATGTGCGCAGCGAGGTTGACTTGATCACGCCCAAGCTTGCCGACCTACACTTCTACCAACTGGCGCTTGATGCTCCAGCCCCCCCCGCCAAACAGTTATGACCACTCCGCGGCACAGCGTGGAAAGTCAGTCTTCAATGGCCACGCCCAGTGTTCCACCTGCCACGTTCCACCCCTGTTCACCGAACCGGGCTGGAATATGCACACCGCTGACGAGATCGGTGTGGACGACTTTCAGGCCTCCCGAGCGCCGGATGATCGTTATCGCACATCTCCATTGAAAGGTTTATGGACTCACACGAAGGGTGGCTTCTACCACGACGGACGTTTCGCAAGCTTAATGGACGTTGTCAACCACTACGACAGCTTCAAATCGCTGCATCTGTCGGGCCAGGAGAAGAGGGATTTGGTCGAGTATTTGAAATCACTGTAGTGCTTGAAGGCCTGGCATCTACACAGCGAGGAGAGTGACGGGTCTGGTTGGTGTTCGATGTTGGGGGGGGCGCCCGAGAATCTGTTTCGCACCATGATTCAGGTCCGTTCATCATCGTTTCCTCTGGCCCATGATTCCCGTGGCTCTACCGGATTTCCTTGCTCGTGGTCGGATCAGCCGGAGAGCAGTGCCTTTGTGAATTGCGAGGTGTTCAGTTTTGTCACTCTTGATGAGATATTGTGGCGCTTCACGCGAGGCGTGATGCACGTACCCTTTGAATTTCATGTCGGAAGTGATCTTCTTGATGATGATTCCGCTAACCCTACCAGCCTCGGAATTCCATCGCACGTGATCACCGATTTTGAATGTTTTCGGCATCGCGGTCAGCCTGATCCGTGGGTTCAGCCAAATGATCAAGTCGATCTCGACATCTGGTTGACTCGGCTTAGCATCGAACATAAGCCTGTGTCTCCAGGCGAACAGTAGGAGGATTTCAATGACTCGACCCAAGACAAAAATACTTGTGGATGGCGGCGACCCGCAGGAGACCCGACAGGTTAAGGAACTGCTGGGATTTGTCGATGGACAGACCACCAACCCTTCGTTGATTGCCAAGAACCCTCACATCAAAGAGCTAATCGCGTCAGGTCGCAAACTATCCAACCGGGAGGAGATGGATGAATACAAGAAAATCGTTCAAACAATCTCCCCAATTGTTGGCGATGCCGGGGTGTCTATCGAAGTTTTCTGGGATGAGGAGACGACGGCGCAAAAGATGTTCAGCCAAGGGCAGGAAATGTTCTCGTGGATTCCCAATGCGTACATCAAATATCCATGCACTGCAGAAGGCCTCCGGGCGGCGCAGAATTCGGTGAAGCAGGGCATGAGGGTCAATCTGACGCTTTGCTTTTCGCAGCAGCAGGCAGGCGCAGTGTACGCAGCAACGAAAGGCACCGAGAAGCCAGCGTACATCTCGCCTTTCGTCGGGCGCTTGGATGACATCGGTCAGAACGGAATGGATGTCGTGAAGAACATCAAAAGGATGTTCTCAAAAGGCGATGGTCATGTTCTGGTGCTAGCAGCAAGCATCCGCAGCCTAGAGCACCTGCTCTACTGTTTCGCCCTCGAAACGGAGCTTGTAACCGTGCCCGCGAAAATCTTAGAACTATGGGCGAGCAAAGATTTTCCGATGCCCGACAAACAGTTCCAATACAAGGCTCCTGTTAAACCCATCCCTTATGCGGAGCTTAACCTGGAACGACCGTGGGAAACGTTTGATATTCAACACGAGCTTACGCGCAAAGGCATCGAGAAATTCGCTGCTGACTATCGTCGAACACTATCCCGACCCGCATAGCGAGCCTGAATTGTGAAATGGCGTTTTGCTCTTGAAGAGAAGCTTGCCGGGGTCTCGGGCGATGGTTGAGGGGCGACTGGGCCCAGGTTGCGAGACGCGAAGTAACCTGAACCCGCCGTGATGTCCGAGAAACTTGCGCAGTTCGCGAGTAGTATGAACCGAACCATCGGTTCGACGACGGTCAGCATCTTCGATCCACTGCAAGTATCGAACTGCTGGGGAGGCAAATCATGGCAGAGACACCAGAGACGAACAAGCCCTATTTCAGAAATGGATTTCCGATTCGCGATCTCCTCGATGGCAGCATGATATTGGGCCAGGCCGACGGCGAGGAATTGGTTCTGGGCCGCCGCGGTGATGAGTTTTTTGCCATTGGTGCCCACTGCACCCACTACGGCGGCCCGCTTGGAGAGGGCTTAATCGTGGGTGACACCGTGCGCTGTCCCTGGCACCACGCATGTTTCAGTCTCCGGAATGGCGAGGCGCTGCGGGCGCCAGCTCTTGATCCAGTCTCTTGTTGGCGAGTGGAAAGGTTGGGCGACAAGATTTTTGTTCGTGAGAAGCTGCCACCAGCGGCTCCGAAGCGCGGAACCGGGGGGCCAAGCTCGGTTGTGATTGTGGGCGGTGGCGCCGCGGGTCTGGCTGCGGCCGACATGCTGCGGCGAGAGGGCTACGACGGTCCTCTTACCATCGTGAGTGCCGACGCCTCTCCGCCAGTAGATCGTCCGAATCTTTCCAAGGATTACCTGGCGGGCACGGCTCAAGAAGAGTGGATTCCTCTGCGGCCTTCGGATTACTATCGCGACCGCGGGATCGATCTTCTCCTTCAGTCACGGGTTTTATCGCTTGATACGAAAGGGCGGCGGATCGTCCTTGAGAATGGCAAGGCTCTCGAATTTGGGGCTCTCCTGTTGGCCACCGGAGCCGACCCCGTCCATTTGCGAATCGAAGGAGCGACCGATTCTCAGCTCCACTATCTCCGTACTTTCACTGACAGCAAGGCGATCATTACCAAGGCTAGTTCTGCAAAACGTGTGGTAGTCGTTGGTGCCAGCTTTATTGGCTTGGAAGTTGCCGCGTCGCTGCGCACCCGCGGAATCTCTGTAGATGTAGTAGCGCCTGACAGTCAGCCGCTGGAACGCATCATGGGAGCTGATGTTGGCCTCTTCATCCGCAAGCTTCACGAAGCTCACGGCGTAGCTTTTCATTTGGAGAAGACTGTCAGGGGGGTGAATGGTCGCACCGTTACCTTGACCGATGGAACTACCTTGGACGGAGACTTCCTGGTCCTAGGGGTAGGTGTGCGTCCATCCTTGGCTTTGGCCGAGCAAGCTGGGCTCGCGATCGATCGCGGTATCTCAGTCAACGAATACCTCGAAACCAATGTGCCTGGAATCTTCGCGGCCGGCGATGCCGCTCGTTGGCCCGATCCGCACACCGGCGAACGAATTCGCGTCGAGCACTGGGTGGTGGCGGAGCGTCAGGGACAGGTAGCAGCTAAGAATATTCTTGGCGGTCGCGAACGGTTTGACACCGTCCCATTCTTCTGGAGCCAGCATTACGACGTGGCTATCAATTACGTAGGCCACGCCGAGAAGTGGGACGCTATCGAGATCGATGGGAGCCTCGATGCACGCGATTGTGCTCTAGCGTACAAGAAAGGCGGTCGCACTCTCGCTACTGTAACCATCTCGCGAGACCTCCAAAGCTTGCAGGCCGAGGCCGCCATGGAAGCTGCAATACGGCCGCAAAGACGAGAGGTCGCCTGAGCGGCTGCGCTCCCGTTCGACCAGATCGTCAGCATTTGTCAATTCTCTCCAAGCCTGTGTCCGATTGGGGTCTGGGCGGGGTCAAAGACGGGCTGACTAGATAGCGCAGAACTTCTTGTTGAGTACCTTGGGGTCTTCGACATACGGTTAGGTATGCAATGGCAGCGGAGCCGAATCGAATCCGCAGAGGCGAAGGTTCCCGCTAGTCAAACGCGCTTGTGTTGGCCGACTTTTTGCCGCTTTAATTCTGGGGACGATAATAGATGCTGTCCGGTATCATTTCGTACCAAACGACGTCCGCCGACACCGTTTGATATCAACCAGTTACATCTCGTTGATGCTCTGTCACGGCACGGCCAAACGGTACGTCAGGGAATGAGAGGGTATCGGAGGCAGCCGAACGGTATTAGACGATCTCTTAGTACGCGGAGTTCAGCTGGTTAGAACGCCTTATAGTCACCCAGAACCAGAGATCATGAAAAAGATTTCCACAGCAGTCGCCGCGCGCGGCGCTGTGGAAATCGCTGTGAATGGTCTGCGGATGAAGTTGTCAGTTGGCTCGATAGAATCGCAGCCAACAGGCATCCCCCTGCTACGAATAAGAACGCCAACGGGGCAAGGGGCACCACGCCGTGGTGCGGGCACTGGCATTCAAATGGATCCGTATTGCATTCCGTTGCTGGAAGAATAGCGTTGCCTATGATGAGAGCAGGTACTTGGCAACCCTAGTCCGGCGCGCTTCTCTGCTGAGTGCCTCGATGGTCTCCTCTACTCTAGCGAAAACGCTGTGAAATCTTTGTGGAGATTCCGAGGAAAATTCGTGCGGGTCCATCAACAAACTGTTGACAGAGCTACTCAGATGTCTGCCTGTCACGCAGGAGGCCGCGGGTTCGAGTCCCGTGGCTCCCGCCAAAGCTCTGATCTTCTCCGGAAAATGTCAAAGGTGTGGCTCAGGGCCACTAGTGGACACGCGCACCGCAAGGGCCTTCACTTCGAACGTAGCGGTCGGACGACTATGAGTCACACCGGCTGTCGGCAGCGGACAGGCGTAGGTGCCGACGGACGCTCGTGCAGTGAGGGCGCCAATGACTGTCGCAGACGGAGATGAGCAGTGAGAAGCTCATCTCCGCCGCCGTAGTGATCGACGATCACCGCTCTCTGTCGTCGTCATCCGCAACTGCAGGCCCTTTCTCGAGCAACCTTGTATCTGGATTCTTGTCGGCTCTGGCACTGGCGTTGTTGTCCGATGCGTAGGCTGTCGCCGCATTGTGGACATAGACGAGTTGACCACCCGCATGGCCAACGCGCACTGCGGCCACCGCGACGAGCAAGGTTCCAATTACCGTCATATCGGTCAAGGCTCGAACGGCACCCGGCCTTCCACGCGCAACCGGAGGATCCAAACGTTGGGCTATTGACCCCAGGGCCCTCGGTACTTGACCCTATGCATGTACCGGCTCCCTAACGCTCCTCGGTTCAAGTTCCTTGGGTCCCTGTTGTTTCAGTTTCGGCTTTACCTCGAAGTTCCATTTCCAAATTGCGAAGACCGGCGGATAAATAATGAGTTCCATCAGGAAAGATGTGATGATCCCGCCGATCATGGGGGCAGCAATGCGCTTCATCACATCACCGCCAGACCCCACCGACCACATAATTGGAAGCAGTCCAAACAGCATGCAGGCCACCGTCATCACCTTGGGCCGGAGACGTTTGACGGCCCCGACCACGATCGCTTCCCGCAGATCATCCCATGTGGTCATTCGGCCCTTGCTGATGGCGTCATGGTAGGCAAGATCCAAGTACAGCAGCATGAAGACGGCGGTCTCGGCATCCACTCCGAGCAGCGCGATGAGCCCAACCCACACTGCAATACTCATGTTGTAGTTCAAGAGGTAAAGGAACCAGATTGCGCCGATCGCTGAGAACGGCACAGCGAGGAGGATGATGAAAGTCTTTACGGTGGACTTGGTATTGAGGTACAGCAACAGGAACACGATAGAAAGCGTGATCGGCACAACGATCTTCAGGCGCTCTTTTACACGCTCCATCGATTCGTACTGGCCGCTCCAGACAAGTTGATAGCCTGCGGGGAAGGTCACCTTTTCGGCCACAACCTTCTTTGCATCGGTAACGTAGCTGCCGATATCTCGTCCGGAGACATCGACGTAGACATATCCACTGAGACGGCCGTTTTCATCGCGGATCATGCCGGGACCGGTCTTCAACGAGATGTCGGCAATCTGCCCCAGCGGGATCTCGCCACCTGAAGGCGTGTTGACCAGCACTCGCTGCAACGCGTCGATGTCGCTGCGGTAGTCACGCAAGTAGCGAACGTTTACCGACTACCGTTCCCGCCCCTGGATCGTGGTGGTGACCGGCTCACCACCCACGGCCGACATCAGAACATCATTGGCATCATCCACGGTCAGTCCGTAGCGAGCGAGTTGATCTCGTTTCAGATCGAAGTCGAGGAAGTAGCCGCCGGCCGGCCGTTCAGCAAATACGCTGGTTGTACCGGGGATGTCCTTCAATGCCATCTCGATCTGCCCACCGACTTTCTCGATCTCGCCCAGGTCGGAACCGAGGACCTTGATGCCAAGCGGCGTGCGAACGCCCGTTGTAAGCATGTCGATACGCGCTTTGATCGGCATCGTCCATGCATTCGCGATACCGGGCATCGTCAGCGCCTCGTTTAGACCTCCGGGGCCATAGACCAGTTCCTGAGTCGTGCCGTGTTCCGGCCAGAATCGACCGAGTGTGCTGCGTAACCAGTTGGGAGCCCATTTCGAATACCAGCGCTCGCGCTTTGGCCAGTCCGTTTGGGGCTTCAGAGTAATAACGGTCTCCATCATGGAGTAGGGTGCGGGATCGGTGGCACTTTCCACACGCCCTGCCTTGCCGAATACGCGGTAGACCTCAGGAAAGCTCTTGATGATCTTGTCTTGTACCCGCAACAGCCGTGAGGCTTCGGTTACGGACATGCCGGGCAAGGTCGTAGGCATATACAGCAGAGTGCCCTCATCAAGTGGCGGCATGAACTCCGAGCCGAGCCGAAAGAACACCGGCACGGTTAGCACCATGGCAATAACGGCGGCGGCGATCGTCTTCCATTTGTGTTCGAGCACGAACTCAACCACTGGGTGATACAGCTTCATCAGAGGGCGGCTGATCGGGTGGTTGTCTTCGCTGTGGATCGTGCCAACGAGCACACTGTTTACGATTGCCGCCAGCCATCGCGGACGGAACTTGAACTTATCCATGCGAGTGAACAACAACCGCATCGCGGGATCGAGCGTGATGGCCAGAACTCCCGCGATCGCCATGGCGAAAGTCTTGGTAAACGCCAGCGGTTTGAACAGGCGGCCTTCCTGGGCTTCGAGCGTGAACACCGGCAGGAAGGCGACGGCGATGACGAGCAACGCGAAGAAGCTCGCTCCCCCGACTTCCTTCACGGCCGAGATCACGACTTGGTGATAGTCGCCAGGACGCCCTTCCGCATTACAGTGCTCAAGCTTCTTGTGCGTCTGCTCGACAACTACGACTGCCGCATCAATCATGGCCCCGATAGCGATAGCGATTCCGCCGAGCGACATGATATTGGCCGACATGCCGCTCATCTGAATGGGAATAAACGCCAGGATCACGGTGATCGGAATGGTAATGATGGGGATGATGGCACTGGGGAAGTGCCACAAAAAAATCATGATCACCAAGCTGACGATAATCAGTTCCTCAATCAGCGTGTGCTTCAAGTTATCGACTGAGCGGTCGATCAGGTCGGAACGGTCATAGGTGGTGACGATCTTCATCCCCTTCGGCAGCGTGGGCTCAATATCGGTGATCCTTTGCCTCACCCGCTCGATGACTTTCTGCGCGTCTTCGCCGAACCGCATGATCACGACACCGCCGACCGCTTCTCCCTGGCCATCCAGTTCACCAACACCACGCCGCATATCGGGGCCAAAGGTCACTGTGGCGATGTCCTTCACGAGCACAGGCGTGCCGGTTTGCAGGTTCGACATGACGACAATGTTGCCTATGTCATCGAGCGATTTGATGTAGCCGCGCCCTCGCACCATATACTCGCGCCCGGACATCTCGACCAGTCGGGCGCCGACATCGTTGTTGCTCTTGCCAATGGCGTCCACGACCACATTGATCGGTATCTTGTAGCCCAGCAGCTTGTTGGGATCAATATTGACCTGGTACTGCCGGACGAAGCCGCCCAATGGCGCCACTTCGGCGACGCCAGGCACGGACTGCAACGCGTAGCGCAAATACCAATCCTGGTAGCTCCGGATCTTCTCAATGCTGTATTGCCCCGTAGTATCGACCAGCGCGTACTGATAAACCCAACCGACAGCGGTCGCATCTTTCGCTAACTCAACCTCCACACCTTTCGGCAAGCGTGGGACCACGGAATTCAGGTATTCAAGCGTTCGCGAGCGTGCCCAGTAAATGTCGGTGCCTTCTTCAAAGATGATGTAGACGTAGGAGTACCCGAAATCTGAGAAGCCGCGGATGTCCTTCACCTTCGGCAAGCCCAGCAGCGCCGAAGTGATGGGATACGTGACTTGATCTTCCATGATGTCGGGGCTGCGGTCCCACCTGGAATAAACGATGACCTGTGTGTCAGACAGGTCGGGAATTGCATCCAGCTTCGTGTTCTTCATCGAATGCCAGCCAGCGAGGACGCCTACGCCGATGAAGAGTAAAACGAGGAATTTGTTCTCCGCACAGATATCGATAATTCGGTTAATCATTGCGACTGGGCCTCCGCCAGCACTTCAGGCAGGCTCCGCAAAACGCCACCGTTCTGGGCCACAAACGTCTCTGCTGCTTTCCGGTCACTGAACGCGAATGTGCCGGGCGAGCAGCGATCGAAGGCCAACTGTTCCGCGTGCTTGGATTCATCCATCTTGGGCATGTCGTGTTCGCAGGCGATCACCCGGCTATCCTCGACAAACCACGCCCCTTCCGGGCTCACCATCTTTCCCGTGGGATAGTCCGTCACTTCGATCAGCCGCAGGGGCTTCTTGTCCTGTCGTGCTTCGGTCACGGCACAGTGCGCACAGCAGACGTTCCGCCGCTTTCCACCGACCTCAGCCACAACATGGGCTTTCGGATTGATGTGACGCTGGCAGAATCCGCATTCCGTCTGCGAACGCTGGTTGACAAGCCAATAACCGCCTGCGAACAAGCCCGCTAGTACGATCAGGACGACGGCCGAATAAAGCGATGCTTTCTTTGCCATAACGAATCTCCTTAGTGCTGCATCCCGGCCATAGCGCTCTTCAGACGGCTCTCGGAATCGATTAGGAAGTTCCCAGAGGTCACGATGGTTTCCCCCGCATTCAGGCCAGACAGAACCACCACATTGCCTTCGAGCTTCGCTCCCATCTGAATCACGCGCGGTTCGAACACGCCGCCGTCGTGGACGACAAACAAGTACTGTTTGTCCCCGGAATCCATAATCGCTTCCTGGGGTACCACAATCTGCTTGACGTAGTCGATCTTCAACTGCACGTTTGCCAACATCTGTGGTTTCAAGTCGAAATTAGGGTTCGGAAACTCGATGCGGGCCTTTACCGTATGGGAGACGGGATCAACAGTCGGATAAATGTAGGTGATTTTCCCTGTGTAGGTCCTTCCGGCGTAGTAGCTGAGTCGCATGTCTGCCGTTTGGCCCACTTTCACAAACGGCACCTCGTACTCGTACACGTCTACATTCACCCAGATCGTGGACAGGTCGCTGATTACATAGAGGTCCATGTCCGGGGTAACGGCGGTTTGCGGAAACGCCTTACGGTCGGTCACGAAGCCACTGACGGGTGAGTAGAAGGTCAAAGTCTTCGTGACCTCGCCGGTCTCGTCAAGTTTCTTGATCTGCTCGTCACTGATGTCCCAGAGTTTGAGCCGTTCACGAGTTGAATGCAGCAGCGACTGCGATCCCTGTGCAACGTCTGGGAATTGCGAGGCGCCCATCTCCTTTGCGCCGCGCTTCGCAATCAGGTATTCCTCTTCCGTGGCCACAAGATCTGGGCTGTAAAGCGTAAAGAGCGGCTGACCCTTTTTGACCAGTTGCCCGATGTAGTCGACGTAGCTCTTGTCGATGTACCCGTTGACCTTCACGTGGACATGCGCGAGCTTCGTCTCATCGCTGGTAAGCTGACCGGTCGTACGCACAGTGCGCACCAGAGACTGCCGTTCGACGGTCGCGGTTCTTACGCCAATCAGTTGCTGCTTCTCGGGTGCGATCTTGACGGTGCCAGCGGGCATCTTCGCCGCCTCGTCATCGGCGTACTTGGGGACCAGTTGCATGCCACAATCTGGCGCGGTTCCTGCCTTGCCAGATTTGTAGGCCGGATGCATCGGGTCATACCAGAAGAGGATCTTCCGTACGTCGCCGGGCTCCGATGTGCTGGCTGCAGAGGCACTCTGAGAAAGGTTGTCCTCGGCGTATTGAGGCACCAGGTCCATTCCGTCTGGGGCTTTTCCCGGTTGGTTGTAGTGGTGCTGTGGGCTCATGGCGTCATACCAATAGAGAACCTTGCGCCCGTTTCCCGCGGCGTTCGGCTGCGAGGCTGATTGCTGGCGCTGAAAAATGGCTGACACTCTTGCGCTGATAGTCACTCCCACCGCTAGGGCGATTGCAGCCACGATTGCCAAAACTCTCAGAACTTTGCGAAGCATCGCTTTACTCTCCTCCCGCCGGGTGTTGGTTGCCCGGTTGCGCGGCCGTCGAAGTCAGGTCCACGCCCACCATGCTCTCCATGCGGGCCAGCGCAGTCTGGTAATTCGCCAACTCGCGGTAGTAGTCGATTTCGTAATTCAAGACTGTCGAGAAATTTCCTATAACGCTGAGGAAGTCCACTGTGCCAACCTGATAGGCAGACATCGAGGACTCCAATGCCAACGATGACTGCGGCACCACGCCCTCAGAGAACAGCCGAAGAAGTTCATCCGAGGCCTTGGCCGCCAGGTATTGCTGTTTGAGTTCAAAATTCAGTTCGTTCTTCCGATTGTCGCGGCTGCTCTCGGCTGAAAGCCGCTCTTCCGTGGCCTGCCTCACTTCCTCGCGTTGTTTGCTCTTGTAGAAGACCGGGATGTTCACGGTGAACGTCATCCCGTGCATGTCAGGCATCATGGGACGCTGCTGATACATGTATCCGACGGTGAGATCCGGGTAGTAGTCCTTCTGTGCCAGGTTCACTGCGAGTTGGTTGCGTTCAATCATCTGCTCCTCGCGGTGAAGGCTGGGATCATTCTGGCGCGCTAGTCTGTACAGATCGTCCAGCGAGTAGTTCAGCGGAGACCGTTCAATATTCCCGGTAGGTGGGAGTGGCGCTTCAGGACTGCGCGCCAACAGAGTGTTCAGACGTGCCTGCGAAGTATTTCGTTGCTGTTCGAGAACCGTGAGCCTTTGCAGCAGTAATGAAATCTCGACCTGTGATCTGAGAACGTCCTGCTGAACGCCTTTGCCAACCCGATAACGGGCTTCGGCGATCTGGGACAGCTTCGAGAGCAGATCCTTGTCCTTGAGGGTGGTCTGAATAGCTTTGTCGTAGAACCAGTATTCGAAGTAGGCCGTCTTTACATCCGTGGTTACGCGCCGGCGAACGGCCTCAAGGTCTGACGACGCAGCATCCGCTTCCTTCGAAGCAATCTCGCTGCGTAGCTTCAGCTTGCCGGGATAAAGGAGTTGTTGGCTGGCAGCTACGGCGCGGTAACTGGAAGGGTCACCCGATTGCACGTTGAAAAGCGTGATGTTTCCAGCCCAGCCGATCCCAACCGTTGGGTCGGGTAGTGTCTTGGCTTGCGGTATGCGGCGCCTCTGTGCTTCGACGGTATGCAAGGCGCTCTGAACAGCCGGATTCTTCTGCAGAGCCTCGCGAACCAGGTCTTCGAGGCCAAGAGGCGACGGTGCTGCAGAGTGGGTGGCGGTGTCCGTGGCAGGTGCCTGGAACTGAACCGGAACCTGAACCTGTTGTGCGACGCCGAGGCCCGGCCAAAGACAACCGAATGTAATTAATACGACTGCTTTCCTGATCATGAGAATGCTCTCTGTTGCTCAATGAACACCATGAATGCATGGCTGATTTCAGGCAATTACGCCTGAAGGCGGCAGCAAAAGAGAAAGGGCTAGATCAGGAAAGTGCAGAAAGCGGACTGCAGGGTGGGACATGCCGCTCGGGCGAGAGGATCGGCTGGTGAAGCCTGGGTCGGTGCGACCGGGGCGTCGAGTGTCGACACAGCTAGTGTCGGTGTCACGCCCAAAGCGCCGCCGCCAGTCGGAGCCTGCGGCATCGAAGCCGGGGTCTGCCTGAAGGCAGAGACTTGGCAGCACGAGCCATTTGCGGGTGCCGCTTGATTGGCGAGCAAAGGCTCATGCCCGCTCATCATGGGGCAATGGGGCGTGCATTTCTCGGCAGCTGACATGTGCCACCAGCATGAGGTCAGCGCCGACATCGGCATTGCCAACAGTGTGATCGTCAGCGCGAATGCAACGATTTTGACTCGCCACGTCATGGCCCTAAGCAAGGATACTATGGGGACTTGCCCTCATTGGATGTGATCCAAATCACAGCCGGATGTACTCACGGTCAATCCGCGGTAACTACGCGAGGTGCTGGTTTATTCGACCCTGCATAGACAGCATAGAAACTGATGGACTGTGCCAAATGGTGTGCGGTGCATTTCTTTGGAGCTATCCAACAACCGAAAATGCACGCCAAACTCCTGGGGCAACGATTCCGCATCGCAGCGCACAACCTCCAGACCGCAGCACTGGGTTGGCCCTTCCGGCCCGAAGGTACTGACGATCACATTTCCTCCAGGCTTCACTGCGCGCGTCACTTGTCGAACGTAGGCGAGACGGTCGCTCGGGGAGGTGAGGAAGTGAAAGACAGCCCGGTCGCGCCACACGTCGTAAGCAGAGAGCTCCAGCTCGACTTGAGTGATGTCCCTACGAGCCAGTGGACACGCTCCGAAGCCTTCCCTAGTCGCTTCCTGTTCGCGTCTATGGCGGTTTGCGAAATATCGAGGACGGTGAGGGTTCTGTATCCACGGGTGTGAGAAGGAAAGGCTTCAGCAACTTCCGCGCCGCTGCCAGCGACGTCTGGTCTGGAGCGAGCGCTTCAATCCGGTTTCATAAGGGCTAGAAAGGCATCGTTGACCACAAAAAATGGATCTAGAAAACACCCTGAAAAAATGATGGTCGGTACAAGCTTTTTTCATGCTATGCGCAGCATACTCCCGGTTTGTTCCGGCGCGTACGGGCAAACCTAAAAGCGTCCCAACCGCACGTGCACCGCTGCCGGTTTGTCGTGGAAGCAAAGACCGCGGTCGGTCTCGTCGCCATTCCATAGCTTTTGCGGCTTCCACTCGCCGTTCTGATAGACACCCTGTTCCGCGGTGATGACCTCGCTGCGCATCCACGGTAGTCTTCCCGGCAGATGGAAACTGACACTGGCATCCACTCCCGTGACGAGAAACTCATCCGGGCCCAACTGTGCGACCAGCGCGGCACCATGAGCATCCTTGGTGCCGGGAGCTCTGCGGCCATCGGGCTGTGGAAACCCAAAGGCCACCGTCGCCTGCCATTTCCCGAAGTCTACCTCTTGCGCGGTTTGCCCTGGCTCTTCTACGGCGGTCTTGAGCTTACCCTCAAACTCCAGTTGAGCAATCTCACGGGTCATGGGGGCGACCAGAGCAAAGTTGCGCGCGTGTGCCTTCCATGGCTCGTCCCCCAGGATGTTCCAGCCTGGCTGGTCCACGCCGAACGGCGAAAAGCCGATCGCCCCATCCCCCAAGGCATAGAAGAAGAACTTCCCAAAGCTGTCGCTTCGGCCGGTTTCCGGAATCCACAGTGGATTGTCAACCCGGTGATAGGCTCGGATCGTCTCCCGATAGAACGGGGAGTCGTCGGCATAGATATCGGGCCCGATCATGTCGATCGAGGGCGCCAGCGCACGCCACAATCCGACCAACTTTTGCACTGCGCCGCCACTGGGATACCCGATCCCGGGCATGCCTAGTTGGCGCTGGGGCAGTTCGGCGGCGGGATACTCGATCCACACGTTGATGTAACAAGGAATTGGGAATTCGGCCTTGCCTGCAGCGGCGATTTCATTGATGTATTTTGCTTGGTGGTAGAACTGAAAAATCTCATCCGCCTCCGCACCGAAGACCTGGCTCCACGTTCCCGGTTGTTTGTGTGCTGCCGCCAACAGATCGGAGGGAGCGACCCCTGCAAATTTATGGTTCGCCTCTGCGGAATTGTCGCGCACGCTCCCAATATTGCCGGATTCATTTTCCACCTGGACCAGGAGAACCGTGTGCTGCTCAGCGTCGATCTGTTTCAGGTGCCGCATCAAGGTCACGAATGCAGCCTTGTCTGCCTCCAGTGTGTTGCGCGAAAGAGGTGAAAGCACGTCAATCGGCTCGCCGTCGGGACGGATGACGCGCGGAAAACGCTTTGTGTCCGTCTTCACCCACGCTGGCGCATAGTGCATGTTGCCGTTCTTCCAGGTGCCGAACCACAGCAGCACCACGCGTAGATTGTGAGAACGAGCGCCTTCCACAATCTGGTCCACATTGTTGAAGTCAAAGCGCCCCTCCTCGGGCTCCACCTGCTCCCAGTAGATCGGCGCCTCCACCGTGTTGGCGTGCAGAGCTGCCATCGATTCCCATACCTGTGGCAGTTCGATAGGCCATGCACTGGAGTTGTGAATCTGACCACCGAGAATCAAGAAGGGACGCCCGTCCACCATGAGGGCGTAACGTCCGTCCTTCTGTATGATTTTCGGGACCTCCGCAGCCAAGGAATACGGAGGCAGCGTAAACGATCCGAAAGCCAGGACAATGACAAAGTGAATATACGCTTTGTGCAACGTGTAGGAACTTTCGCGATTGAGCAACGCATTCTCTGTCAAGAGTTCCTCCTTTTCGTCAGCAGTGCTGCCCAAGGTTGCAAGAGGACCGGCCCCTGCAACTGCGGAATACAAGAGCCAAACTCGAGAGAGCGAGCAGCGAAATCAGTAGAGGCGGACGATAGCGCCCGTTGATCTACCATTCGCAGGGATTGAGATTATTCGTCTCCAGGATCGCCCACTTGTCCGATCACCTGTCCGGTCGTCAGAGTCTGCGCGATCGCCCGATGCCCGGCTGCAACGAAGCTGAGAAAAACCATCATCCCGAATAGAACCGTGCTCCCGCTGGCCGCTCATGTCTTGAAAGTTTTCATCGCGTCCTCCTGGCCATCGCTGGGAGTATTTCCTGGGGCGCAGATTTGGGATCGTTCTCACTCGTCAGACGGTCCCGGTTTCCTCCCAAACCACCAAAATTGGGGGGATACAAAATGTCTAGAAGACTAAAAAGGTCGTTTGTACGGTATCCTAGCGCAATTTTATTTTGGCGACTTTCACGCGAAAGACTTTTTCAACACCCACGCCTGGTTTCGCCAATCAGCTTTGGACAAGCCGGTGCAGTTCCTTCCTTAGGCTGTCGCATTCCGGTCTGACCAGGCCAACGTCAGGATGGTACCGGAACCTGGAATGCATCAGGTCAGCAAACTGTAGAACCTTGGTGGCACTCTCTGCCGCGGGCTCGCCCATCCCTTGAGCATCTGCAATCAGGGCGAACGCTGCATGCCGGCGAAAACCATCGACTGGAAACGAATTCGACTGTAGCGGGCTTTCCCGGAGGACTTGCAGGGCGCTGTCATAAAGGTGGTCTAGCCTTTTCTCAGCCACAAGTAGGGCGTAGCGGCTCCACGCCTGAGTCTTGAGGTCCGGAAACTCGCGTTCACGCTGCAACGCATTTTCCAGAGACTGAAGTGCCTGCTCCTGCAGGAAAGTTGCGACTGACCACTGCAGCCAGCCGCACTGCGAGCTCCAACGTTGGAGGGCCGGCTTAGTCTTTCCCGGCAGGTTCCCTTCCGGTCTGCGAAGTCTGGTTTACGACCTCCGGCTTCAGGCGGACCGAAGTGTTGGCGGGCTTCTTGGAGAGTTTCTTGGCCTGTTCGGCCCAGTGCTTCTCTAGTTCTCTCTTGTTCTTATTCTTCATGCATAGAGCATGCCACAAACGGCATGCTGAAAGCGATGGGCTTAACTTTCGAATGGAAGCGCCACCACCGGTCTTCTGCTGCGCTACCTAGCAAGTGCGCGTACGGTCTTGTCCGATTCCCCCAAACTCTCACATCATGGCGGTACGTTCAGTTGGCTGTCTCAGTCTCCAACTCGTCCGCCGTAGGAATCTCGCCCGTTGGATTCATAGAAGCCTGAGTGTGATCGGACGGTTGAGGGCATTCCGCATGGGACGCGAACGGGGGGGTGGCTGACGCAACGGCAAGGTTGGGTTCCGGCGCAAGGACACGCTCAGCCGTCGCGAAGGCGCGGGAGGCGTTGTGGGCAGCTATGTGCTTCAGCATGTCGGTTGCCGATTGGATGGGCTTCTCACAAATCTTGTTCATGCTGATCGCTTGTCCGCAATCCTTGCACGTTATGACCGTGTCGCCCATAGGTTTTCTAGTCGTGGTATACATACTTTCAACCTATACTTTTTGCCAATTCAGCGACGGCACAGGCATCACACAAAACGGTGAGCCAGGTCACAGAAGAATGGATAGGTCGGTACTAAAAAAGGCAACAGAGGTTACCGCACCCCCGGCATCTGAAAACAGCCGTTAGAGCGGGCAGCCGCCCGCTTTCTTCCTTTTTTGAGGTAGGTGCCATGAATTGGAAGGCCGACGCAATTGTGCACGAGGTCAGAGAATTGCTGGATCGAGAATTGGGAATCTTAGGGGCCGGATCGGTCAGCGCCTTAAGCCAAGTACAGTGGCGTGAATATCGGGCGCATGAAGCGAGGATTAATGCTTTACTTAAAGAACTTGACGGAGAGCGATCACACGTCTCCGGCGCACCGCAGGGGCGCGGGGCATCAGTTTGACGGCTCTTCCCCTTGGTTGTCGGAGAAAGTCCCGATGACTGAGACAAAGCCCCCCTGCGACAGGCACAAAAACTTGCAGATGATCCCATTTTCGCTCCAATACCGGACGGGCAAGATGAGCGGGCATGTCTGTCCGGTTCCCGGTTGCGGTCGTCACCACAATGATGAAGGTTATTTCGACATGGTCGAAGGCAAACCTATATGGGAACAAAACACCGCGCAAAGATGGGCAACCTCGGTAAGGGAGGAAATCCTCCACGCAGTCCGTGCAAAGGCAGGAATGTGAATGGGTGAGCGGGCCCTGCGCACAATGCTAATGCTTCTACGCCGTCTACTTTGCCGTTTGGCGGCGCGGCTTATCTTCGATGTTCAAGGTCATGGTCTTGCCATCAGGTGACACTGCCATGTGTGTGACACCGACGCCCTTGCCGTTGCGTTTCGCAAGCGCCAAGTTTCTGAAACGCTCACGCTTCCTGTTGGCGGTCGAGAAACGATTTTGGGGTTAACAATCGGACAACACGGGGATGAAGGCGGCGAGCAGCTCGCTTCGAATGGGCCGCCTTGGGGTCTCGGAAATTCTTTTGAGTACCCGGCACACAGGTCAAAGAGGAAGAGTACTGTCGGCCTGATCTTCGGCATTGGGTTCGGCACAGAGATACAGACCGTCCCGTTGTTTGGCTGCGGGGGCTTTTGCTTTCCGCCTCCCCGAGTCTAGATCGAATGTCGGAGGGCGATACAACCCGGGGAGCGCGCTCGACGTAGGCCGATATGCAGACCGTGGTTTGGGCCAGGAATGAGTGAGGGATTCTCATGCCCAAGGGTTGACCACGGACACCAGAACATCCTCAAAGTGCGCGGTGTTGCGGGTTGCCAGGGTTGCATGGTGGGCGAGCACGATACCCGCAATCATTGTGTCGCGCAGATCACCGGGCTGGCCCTTCTTTTGTCGGGATGCCATCAGGTCTGCGGCCTGTTGCGCAGCAGGTGCATCGAATGCGGCAACGCGCGGCTCAATCTTCCCGAGGAGCCCGTCGAATGCCTGGATCAATAGAGATCTTCTCTTCCCCGTGGCCATGATCTGCAATCCGAATCGGACACCTGTGCAAACTTGGCGGAAGGTAGACGAATCGAACGCCCATCGCTCATCACGATGCCATGGTTTTCAGGACCAGTCGCCGGCCATTCAGCAGTACCTTCCGCGATGGCGGAGAGTGCGGGAGCCGAACCCGCTAGCCTCCTGCGAGAACCCTTCCGTGGGAACCCAATAGATATAGATGTAGATGAAGATGAAGGTTATGCTAAGTTGATGCGTCTTCCCGTGTCATTGGCGGGCGTCTTGCTATGTGCCAGCCTGGCAGGCGCTCAGGAAACCAGCCCGGAAGACCTATTCAACCAGGCTCACCAAGCGCAACAAAGCGGGAAAAATGAACTCGCGGTTCAAAAATACAAGGAATTGATCCAGATCCATCCCGAGGTAGTGGCGGCGCACGCCAACTTGGGGGTTGTGCTTGTCTCTCTAGGACGCTATGACGAGGCAATTGCGGAATACCACGTTGCCCTCACGGAAGCGCCCTCAAGCCCTCCGCTGGTTCTGGACTTGGCGTTAGCTTATTACAAGAAGGGCGACTTCGCAGCAGCAGCGTCGCACCTTGCCGCACTTCACAAAGAAAATCCCAGTGACGTTCGGATCGCCACGTTGCTGGGCAAATGCGAAACCCAACTCGGCCTAATCGGCCAAGCCCTCGCGGTTCTCGAGCCGCTGGAGAAGTCCAACGGAGACAACCTGGACCTGGAGTGGGCGCTGGGCACGGCGATGCTCCGCGCGGGGGAAAACTTGGAAGGAGTCAAGCGAATCCAGAAAGTAGCGGATCAGGCGCAGAACGCTGAAGCATACCAACTGGCCGCCAATGTCTACCTGGGTCTCACGTTTTTCGACAACGCGCGGCGCGACGCGGAAACGGTGCTGCGGCTCAATCCGAAATCGCCGAAGGCGCATATTGTGCTTGGGATGATCGATGATTTCGCGGGAGACGCAAACGCTGCGGCGGAAGAATATCAGAAGGCGCTCGAAATCGATCCCAATGACATGCAAGCACGGGTTCAGCTGGCAACGGCCCTCTATGCGCAGCGAAAGCTGGCCGCGGCCCGGCAAGAAGCGACTCGCGTGCTTAATGCGGTTCCCGACGCATCCGGGGCGCTCTTCATCGTGGCACAAGTAGAGCTGGCCGAGGGGAAATTGCAGGAGGCGCAGAAAGATTTCGAAAAAGTGACCCAGGAGAACCCAGACTGGATACAGCCTCACGTGCAGTTGTCGGCCCTTTACTACCGGTTAAAACGCCCAGCTGACGGGGACAAGGAAAGGGCGATCGTAGACCGGTTAAGAGACCAGGAGCAAAAGCGGCGCGAACAGGCTCACGTCGTCAGCCCTCAGGTGGCTCCGCAGACCGTCAGCCCTGAGATTCCTCCACAGTAAGCACGCGGTCTCCGCTGAGGTTGCGCAGTGTTTGCAGTATGCCGGAGGGCCAGCGAATCTCGATCAAGTCCACGTGCTTTTCCTCGCCTAGTCCGAAGTGCACCGGGCCGTGGCTTGACGAGGCGTATCCGACACTGGTCGTCATGTGATTGCATTGAGCGCCCGCCTTGGTGACGAGCTTCACCATGGCACCGATCCCGTCCCGGTTACTCCTTTTTCCCTTAAGGGCGACGTCCAGCCAGTGCCCGGAGCCTTCGCTCCGGTTCATCCAGATCTCGGCGGGGGCGAGCAGCGCTGTTGTGACAACGTCAATCCTGCCGTCGCCATCGAGGTCGCCGAAGGCGCAGCCCCGATGCCTCGCGGGCGGAGCGGCGGTCAAGCCTGCTTCCTCGGTCAAGGCCTGCCATTTGCCCGTCGGACCCAGGTTGCGAAACACAGTATTATGCTGCTCGATCGGCATGCCAGGTTTTGACTGCGCCTCGACGTGGCCGCGCGAGACGAACAAATCCTTCCACCCATCGTTGTCGAAGTCGAACAAGCCTGGCCCGAAGCCACCCATCGACTGACTCAGCTCGCGCATGCCGCTTGGGCCGGTGATCTCATCGAAAGCTTTCCCTCCCTGATTGCGCCAAATAGGAAATGTCTGGTGGTTGAGGGCTACCGTGACAATGTCGGGGTAGCCGTCATTATTAATGTCTCGGAAATCAACTCCCATTCCGGAGATGAAGCTGCCGTCTTCGACCAGTGCACCACCCTGCTCCAGCGCGACCTCCTCAAACTTACGGCCGACGTTGCGAAACAGGTAGTTGTAATAGACGTCGTTTGTGACAAACAGATCGGGCCGACCGTCCAGATCATAATCCGCTACCCCTACGCCCATGCCTTTGCCTACATGCCCGCGAATGCCCCAGGCCTCCGAAACATCCTCAAACGTGCCGTCACCCTTATTCAGGTACAACTGGTTGGGAGAACCCTTATAGAAGTTCGGGGTACAGTAATCGTAGTGATGTTCGAATCCACAGAGGTGCTCGGTGGCGTAGTCCCACTGAAGATAATTGACTACGAACAAATCCAGCAGGCCATCATTATTTATGTCCACCCAGGCGGCGGCCACAGACCAAAGAGGGCCGTACTTGGGATCGTTCCACCCGTCTAGCCCTGCCTTCTTGGTAACGTCGGTAAAGGTTCCATCCCCGTTGTTGTGGTAGAGAGTGCGGCCATGCACACCGGCCACAAAGAGGTCGGGATAACCATCGTTGTCATAGTCACCGATGGCCACACCATTGTCGTACCCCGTACCCGCCAGGCTCGCTTGCTGGGTCACATCGATGAACTTCCCGTTTCCTTCATTGCGAAATAAGCGATTGGAGTACTTCGGCGAGTCCTTCTTCAGCGTGGCGAGGTTGGCGCCATTGGTAAAAAAAATGTCTGGACGGCCGTCTTTGTTGTAGTCGAAAACGGCGACCCCGCCAAGCATTGCTGCGGGTACATGCGGAGTCTCCAGGCTCTCGTTGGTTTCGACTTGGAAAGGGATGGATTGCAGTTCGAATTTGATCCGGGGCGATTGTGGCGTGGCAGATCTAGGCATGCCGACGGAAGGCCAAATCAGCGGAAGTAGGGCGCCACCTAGGCTTGCCAAGGCTTCACGCCGAGTCAGCATGTCTGAGAGCAGGAAAAGAGGTCGGGAGAAGCGGGCGGGCATCAGGCTGGTTTCCTGTCGATACCATACAACGAAACAGGGGATGGCGGCCATCCCCCAGGTTTCATCCCCCAGGTTTCATGCCGTGCTGTTGATGCCAACTCAGAAAGTGTACTTAAGAGCAAATTCCAGGCTACGGTTGCCAACGGTGTACTTGGGTTTTCCCGTTGTGTCCTTGTTGGTATTGCGAAATTGCGACGGATCTGTACAGGTAGCACCCGTCGGACAGCCGAAGGTAAGGTTAACGTCGTTCCCCAGGCCGAATTGTTTGTTCGGGTGGTTCGGGAGGTTGAAGGCCGTCAAGCGGAACTGTATCGCCTGGCGCTCCGTAACTTTGAAGTTCTTGTAGATGCCCAAGTCCGTGTCGAAGAACGCGGGAGCCGTGATGGTGGGCCAAATGAGCGGACCGTTCACGCCCCTGATCGCGGGCTCCGCGAAGCAATTGGGGTTGAAATACTGACCCGAAGCCAAGTGCTTGCTGGGATCGCAGGTAAGGTAAGGCTGAAGGGTTATCCCGTCCGTCCCTAGGATCGACCGATTGTTCTGTCCGGCAAAGCTGGGATTGAGCCCCGTACCGGTCAGAGGCTGAAGGGGCGGCCCGGTTTGATATTGAAGCACGCCCGAAAGTTGCCATCCGTTTACCACCCCACCTACGAAGTGATTCTGATGGATGGGGCTAGGCAAATTGACTACATAGGAGGCGTTGAAGATGTGATAGCGGTTGAAAGCCAGGGTGCCGTAGTTGTTCCGCAGGTTGAAGGCATCGAGTGCGGCACCCGAGCCTTGTCCGTTGTCATTGTTACCATCGCGAATTCCGAGAACGTGGCTCCAAGTGTAATTCAGGGTGAATACAGTTGGCCCGGTCTGTTTGATCCATTCCATGACCATGCCGTTATAGTTGGAGTAGCTGCCATGCCGGAACAGGTACACATCCTTATAGGCGTACGGCCTGTAGTCCTGGAGCGCGTCGTTCGGCGGGGCAGCGGCAACGCAGCTGGCACTTGGCGTTCCCAAGCAATAGTAGGTGATGCCTGTCACCGGATCGGGTTTGAATAGGGCCCCCGGAGGAATGTAGTTGATCTCGTTAATCTTTATGCCACCGCCGCCGTTTGCGCTCAGCAGCAAATCGCGGCTGCGATTGCCCTTATAAGAGATCTGGAAGATCGATTTCCAGGGGGCACGCTCGCTGACCATAACGTTCCAGCTTTGCGTGTAAGGGAGCTTGTTGTCATTGGGTAACATCCCGCCATAGCTCTGGGTGTTCCTGGCGCCCGCCGTCGCGGCTCCGCAGGTGGCCAGACTGGCAAGCCCCGTGAGTGTGCAATTGCTGCTAAAGCTCTTCAAGCCCAGCGGCGCATCGAGCATGCCATTCTCGGTCACATCGTTGTAAGCCACGTTGAAGCGGTATACGCCGAACCCGCCGCGCAACACTGTCCTACCATTCCCAAACAGGTCATACGCAACACCCACGTGCGGATCGGGATAAAAGTTGTGGTTGGCCCAGCCCGAGACCGGGTATTTGCCATCGATGCCATGCCAAACGAAACCCGCCAGGGGCGTGGTGCTGCTGGCGCTGTAAGGTTGAACCGGGTTGTTAGGATCCCACACCATGATTCCCCGGTTTTCATTCGCTGGGAACCACTGGCCCTCACGATTGAAGCGGACTCCGAAACTCAGTGTTAATCTTCGCGTAGCCTGCCAGCGGTCCTGAGCGAAGAATGAGTATTCGTTGTAGCGGACATTATCGGTGAAGTTTTGGCTCGCCATGCTGAAGCCTTGCGCGTGGCCCATCAGCATGTCGGCATAAATGTTATTGCTTGAGTTGGTTGCCCAGGGGTCGAAATCCCACTGTCCAACGGTTCCGCCTCCACAGCAAGCGCCTTCAGTTTGCACGTTGGCATAACGAGCCCAGAAGAAACCGAATTTCAATGTGTGGGCGCCTTTGACGAGTGTGAAATTATCGCTGAAGTCAGGCGTGTAGCTGTCTTTTCCGGCGGCGTTACCATACCACTTCGGACTGGTCCCGAACGAGGAAGCATTGAATCCAGCCGATTGCGTTTTGCTTGCACTGCTGCCACCGCCACCAGGGTTGCAGCACCAACTGACGACATCCGGAATCTGGGGGACCGGTTGCTGGTAAGGCGTGGTGACGTTGTAGCCGTAGGTTGCCGGGTTTGCCGCATTCGGGTTCTTCAACTCAACCGGGTTAATGAAATAGGCGTATCCGAAACTCGCCTCGTTGACCATTGTCGGACTGAAGCTGTTGGTGACCCCAATGCTCCAGGAGCGGCTAACCTGGTTGGCAGGAGTTTGTGAAGGATAGGGCACTGAGGCAGGTTGCCACCACCATAGCCCGATATTATTAATGTCCGCTTCCGTCTGGCGGGTGAAAGTGGCGAAGACTTTCATGTTTTGCGTGAGGTTGACGTCGCCGCGGAGGTTCATCTCATTGCCGTTGACCGGCGTGCGGTCGAGAAATTGGGCATTAAAGCCTTTGGACGCTATCGGATCAATTCGCTGAAGGCCGGGTGCATTCCCCAGCAGCTTCATGAGAGCACTTCCGTTCGGGTCGAACAGGCTGGGGCTAACGGTCGCACCAGATACGGGCGGGGAAGTGCAGCCAGAGTTATGGCCGGAAAGACAATTATCACTGGTCAAGTACGTCGCGCCATTGTAGGCCACACCGTTCGAGTCATACAGAGTAACCGTACCAGCCCGGACAGCGCCCTCACAGAAGTGGCTGTAGTTCCAGAATCCACTGTTGTCAGCGCAGGGTACGGCCCCTGATCCGTAAAACTGCTTGTACGGCGCAAGGGATGCTGCCGTGAAGTCACCCGACATCATTCCTGGCGTGGGGACGAAATATTGATGGAGCGTGCCCGCCGGCAACTGGTTCAGGTGCTCAAAACCGAAGAAGAAGAAAGCCTTGTCGCGTGTCTTGTTGAAATCCGTGCCCGGGATGACAACCGGACCGCCTAAATTCCCGCCCTCGTACCAGTAGTGGTCAATGGGTTTCTTGAGTGGTGGGTTCTGGCCCTTAAAAAAGGAGTTATTTGCATTCAAGCTTCCGTTCCGGCCGTAGCCGTACAAGGCCCCGTGAAAGGCTTGCGATCCACGCTTCCCCACCGCACTGAAGGTGACCGGTCCATGGGCGTACTCCGCGTCAAAGGCGGAGTCCTGGATGGTGACT